>Ga0157361_1000018_pt1 | contig 104566 bp, 96 predicted proteins | sample AttlaeALBM2_FD_111481 | JGI IMG/M metagenome (GOLD analysis project Ga0157361, IMG submission 111481) | Fungus gardens microbial communities from leaf cutter ant in Ribeirão Preto, State of São Paulo, Brazil - Atta laevigata ALBM2 | ecosystem: Host-associated > Fungi > Mycelium > Unclassified ...
GATCAGGCCGATCATGATTTGTTTTACCAGGCTGCCTGCAAGCAGAGAACCCAGACGTCGGGAAAGGTTGTTTTGCATAGTACGGTCTTTTTATGGCGGTCAGGAGTGTTGTGCGCGGTTGCTCCGCGCCAAACGGTTTGCCCGGCGGAGTATAAGGAAAAGCGTTAGCGAGAAAAGAGATAATTCTGTCCGTGCGCGCCGGATCGGTTTTTTGATCTGCTAATGATGGGAAGTGTGACAGACATATGAAAGGCGAAGATTGCAACTGGCAAAACAAAGCAGGGGCGATTAGCGCCCCTGCAGAAGATTATTGTGAGATGCCTTTCTGGTCGTTTCTGTGGTTAACCCAGGCGTTAATCAGCAGCGTACCGCCGAGAATCACGCCCACCACCGTCAGCGAAATCCCTACCGGAATGTGGTAGAACTCGACGATCAGCATCTTAATACCGATAAACACCAGCACCACCGCGAGGCCATATTTCAGCATCGAGAAACGCTCCGCCACGTTCGCCAGCAGGAAGTACATGGCGCGCAGACCCAGAATAGCAAACAGGTTTGAGGTCAGAACGATGAACGGATCGGTGGTCACGGCAAAGATAGCCGGAATGCTGTCCACGGCGAAAATCACGTCGCTCAGCTCTACCATAATCAGCACCAGCAGCAGCGGGGTGGCGAACAGCACGCCGTTTTTACGGGTAAAGAACTTTTCGCCGTCGAGGTTATCGGTCATGCGCAGATGCTTACGCAGCCAGCGCACCACCGGCTTATCACCTGGCGTTGCGTCATCGCCCTCTTTAGCAAAGGCCATTTTGATACCGGTGAATAGCAGGAACGCGCCAAAGACGTACAGAATCCAGCTGAACTGCGTCACCAGGTAGCTGCCGGCGAAGATCATGATCGTACGCAGTACGATCGCGCCCAGCACGCCGTAAATCAGCACGCGGCGCTGCAGGTTAGCGGGAATGGCGAAATAGCTGAACAGCATCAGCCAGACGAAGACGTTATCCACGGCCAGGGCTTTCTCCAGCACATAGCCGGTGAGGAACGCGAGCGTCTGCGCCGTGGCGACTTCACGCCCCACGTTGGTATCGAGATACCACCAGAAAGCGGCGGCAAACATTAATGAAACGGAGACCCAAACCAGCGACCAGACGGCAGCCTGTTTGAATGACATGGTTTGTGCGCCGCGTCGCCCCTGTAATAAGAGGTCAATCGCGAGCATGATGAGCACAACGACAGCGAAGCTGCCCCAGAGTAATGGTGTGCCTACAGAGTGCATAGTCGTATCCTGTCCGGAAAATAAAAAACGGCTAAGTCAGAAGACGTTAGCCGCTTTATTAAGCTGCAAGCAAACCTCGCCTTCCGGCAAGGTCTCACTTACAACTCAGAATCGATTCCGGGTTGCCTGACGACCGGATGCAGCACGCATCGTAATGACGATCAATCAGCTTACAAGTTACTCCCCTTTGCAGTCGCCAAAATACGTGCAATCACGCAGCGATTCAACTGGCGCACCGAAATATTTTGCAATATTTACACTTTAGCCTGGTCCGCCGGGAAGACCACACCCGTCTGACGGCGGATCTCTGTCAGTAACTGCGCGGTGATCCGTGAAACGTCCAGCGCCGGGTGTGAGATATGGCGCGCTTCAACCAGCTGTGCAAAGGCTTCCGCTTCGTAGAGCATCGTATTGATATGCTGGGGCTGCGTCAGGTTCTGGCTCTCCCCGCCGCGTGGCACCAGGCGCAGCTGCTGGCACTCGGAAATTTTTTCAATCACCAGCGAACCCGCTTCGCCCTGAATCTCACTCGGAATCAGTGAGTCACTCACCTTAGAGTGCAGCAGCGTAACGTCAAAGTCGCCGTAGCTCAGCACTACCACGCCATGCGCATCCACGCCGCTCGCCAGCAGGGAAGCCGATGCACTTACCTGCTGCGGTGCGCCCCACAGAGTTACGGCAGCGGCAAGACAGTAAAAGCCGATGTCCATGATGGAGCCGTTCGACCAGCGTGGGTTGAACGTGTTGGGATTCTCCCCGTCCAGATAGCGTTGATAGCGCGAAGAGTACTGGCAGTAGTTAATCAGCGCCTTACGCAGTTTGCCAATCTGCGGCAGCGACTTTTGCAGTTGCAGGAAAGTCGGCAGCGTGGCCGTTTTAAACGCTTCAAACAGCACCACCTGATGCTGCAGCGCGCAAGCGATCATCGCTTCCGCCTCCTGCAGGTTAGATGCCATCGGCTTTTCGCATATCACGTGTTTGCCATGTGACATAAACAGCAGCGCCTGCTCGCAGTGCAGCGCGTTCGGGCTGGCAATGTACACGGCGTCAATATCCTGGCTCTCAGCCATCGCCTGCAGGGAGGTGAAGATCAGCGGGCTGGGGTAGTCGCTGACAAAGCTTTCAGCCTGCTCCTGACTGCGCGAATAGACCGCGCTCAGCTTCATTTTGCCGCTCTCGTGCGCGGCATCGATAAACTGACGGGTTATCCAGTTGGTTCCCACAATGGCAAAACGAATCACGGCTGCTCTCCTGCAATCTGAAAGCGGCAGATTAACATGTTCATTTGACGGGAAGGCGGGCGATATTAGATCCTGCGATCCATATTCCAATATGATGATGCGACACACATTTTTTAACCGACACGCGGGGACGCCAGGTGAGCGCAAGCAAACACGCATTGAACTGGACAACATTGCTGATCGCCATTCCGGTGGGGCTGGTGGCCTCGCTGGTCACGCTGGCGTTTCGCGGCGCTATCGAGCTGATTAACCATGTGCTGTTTCAAAGCGACAACGAGATCACCGTCGCGATGCATGTGTGGCCTTGGGTATTCTGGCCGTTGCTGGTGGGAGCGGGCGGTGTGCTGGCCGGTTGGTTCCTGCGTTATGCCGTCGCCATTGAACAGCAGGAGACAGTCAAAACCGACTATCTGGAAGTGATCAACGCGCGGCTGGATGCGGTGCCCACCAAAACCTCGCTGTTCCGCGCTTTATCCTCCATCGCCAGTATCGGTAGCGGCGCGTCGATTGGTAAAGAGGGGCCGATGGTGCAGCTCTCGGCGCTGAGCGGGAGCCTGCTCGGGCGCTGGCTGCCGAAAAGCCTCAACATGCGCAACAGCGATATCGTGGCAATGGCCGCCGCGGCGGGATTGTCATCGGTGTACCATGCACCGCTGGCGTCAGCGATTTTTGTCGCGGAGATCGCCTTTGGTATTTCAGCCCTGCAGCGGCTGATTCCGCTGATTGTCTCCTCGGCGGTGGCGGTCATGACCATGTGGACGCTGGGCTATCGCAGCGCGCTCTATCCGCTCTCCGAAGCGCTGTTCCGGATGGATATCACCAGCCTGCTGATGACGGTGATCATTGGCTTTGCCTCTGGCGTTGCAGGCTGGCTGCTCATTAAGCTGATCGCCCGCAGCAAAATGTTGTTTAGCCGCGTGCGTTCGCTGCCGCTGCGGCTGGGTGCCGGTGGCTTCGCGGTGGGCTTACTGGCACTGATCTCCACCGATATTTTGGGTAACGGCTATGAAGTGATCGTCAAAATCATTGACGGACACTATGTTATGGCCGGGCTGCTGGGGTTGCTGGTCCTGAAAACGCTGGCGACAACTTTGTCGGTGGGTTCCAATGCCGTCGGCGGGCTGTTCACCCCCTCGCTGTTGATTGGCGCACTACTCGGCGTGGTGCTGGCGCAGGTGGGCGCGGCGCTAAATCTGCCGGTTGGTGATACGCTGCTGTATGCGGCGATCGGCATGGCTGCCGTGCTGGCGGCGGTGAGTCAGGCGCCGCTAATGGCGATGCTGATGGTGCTGGAGATGACGCTCAACAGCAGCCTGCTTTTCCCGCTGATGATTGCCTCCGTGCTGGCCTCAATGCTGGTGTATCGCCTGCAGTCCGTCAGTACCTATCCGGTAGTGAGCAATCACTTTAGCCGCTCAGAAGCCAAATACGATTTCGATAACATGCGCGTTGACCAGCTGATTATTCCCGGTGCCGCCCTGCAGCCAGAAGAGTCGGTGGGCCAGGCGCTGGCTGTCAGTTCACTCAAGCGGGAGCGCTACGTTTACGTGATCAATAGCGGCGGGCAATTTCTGGGCGTGGTATCGATTCACGATATCTCACGCAAAGTGCTGGCGCAGGAGATTACGCTGGATTCACCGGTCAGCAGCGTCATGGATGACAACTTCCCGTGCATCTTTCAGAACCAGAGCATGCGTGAAGGCTGGGAGGCATTTGCGCGGGTCACGCTGGAGCGCCTGCCGGTGCTGAACAACCCCGTGGAGCGCCGGTTTATGGGTGCCCTGACCAAAACCAGCCTGATTCAGAAAGCGCAGGAGTTCCTTTAAGCCGCGTTGCCGCGCAGCGCCTGGTCGGTCATCCACAGGCGCGCATCAAACTCCAGCTGATGGTAGTCCGGCTCCATATGGCAGCACAGCTGATAGAACGCTTTGCTGTGCTCTTTCTCTTTCAGGTGGGCCAGCTCGTGCACCACAATCATGCGCAAAAACGGCTCCGGCGCGTGGCGGAAAAATGTGGAGACGCGGATCTCCGCTTTGGCTTTCAGGTTACCGCCCTGCACACGGGAGATGGCGGTATGCAGGCCAAGCGCATGCTTCATCACCTTGATTTTGTTATCCCAAATTACTTTGCTGATCGGCGGTGCGCTGCGCATAAAGCGGTTTTTGAACGCCAGCGTATAGTCATACAGCGCTTTGTCGCTCAGCACCTGATGCGCATCGGGATAACGCTGTTGCAGCACTTCTCCCAGGCGCTGCTGATCGATCAGCGTCCGGACCTGCGCCAGCAGGTGTTCAGGGTAACCCTGCAGATAGATTAATGACATTGGGATTCCCGGCGAAAGACAGTATACTGCGCCCCCTTTTTAGGGCGAAAATCGCGCAAAGTGTACCACGCCGGAGATTCCATGAGCCAACTTGAACTGACCGAACGCACGCTTACGCTGCACCGCTTTCCGCCAATGCGTGAAGAGAGCCCGCTGCAGGCGTGGGATGCCGCTGACGAATATTTGCTGCAGCAGACGCTGCCGGCAGGCCCGGTGCTGGTGTTCAACGACAGCTTTGGCGCATTGACCTGCGGTCTGAATGGCCGTGAAATCTGGCACGTCAGTGACTCATGGCTCAGCCAGCAGGCGGCGAAGCAGAACCTGCGTCTCAACGGCTTCGATGAAGATCAGGTGCACTTTCTGGATAGCCTGGCCGAGCTGCCCGCGGCACCGGCTGCGGTGTTAATCAAGTTGCCGAAAGCGCTGGCGCTGCTGGAGCATCAGCTGCGCGCCCTGCGCAAAGTCGCCACGCCAGAGACGCTGATTATCGCCGCCGGTAAAGCCAAAGATATTCATAACTCCACGCTGCAGCTGTTTGAGCGCATTCTGGGCGAGAGCAAAACCTCGCTGGCCTGGAAAAAAGCGCGTCTGATCCACAGCCATTTCACTGCGCCAAAGCTTGCCGATGCGGCGGAGACCACCGTATGGCCGCTGGATGACACCGCTTACCAGATTCACAACCACGCGAATGTCTTTTCACGCACCTCGCTGGATATCGGCGCGCGTTTGTTCATGCAGCATCTGCCGCAAAACATTGACGGCGAGATCCTCGATCTTGGCTGCGGTAATGGCGTCATTGGTCTGGTGGCGCTGGAGCAGAATCCACATGCTGAGGTGCTGTTCTATGACGAGTCCTACATGGCGGTGGCGTCCAGCCAGCGCAACGTCGAAGTGAACCGCCCGCAGGATCTGGCGCGCTGCCAGTTCCGCGTCAATAACGTGCTCAGCGGCTTCCCGTCCGATCGGCTGCATGCAGTGCTGTGTAACCCGCCGTTCCACCAGCAGCATGCCGTGACCGATCACCTGGCGTGGCAGATGCTGCGCGATGCAAAACGCTGTCTGCAGTATGGCGGCGAGCTGCGCATTGTCGGCAACCGCCACCTCGGTTATCACCAGAAGATGAAGAAGCTGTTTGGCAACTGCGAACTGGTGGCCTCTAACGCCAAGTTTGTGGTGCTGCGTTCGGTGAAACTGCGCTAATTACAGGCTAAGCGCCAGTTCGGTTGCCTGCGCGATAGCACGACGGGCATCCAGCTCCTGCGCCACATCTGCACCGCCAATCAGCCGCACGATCTTACCCCGTGCGGCCAGTTCATCAGCCAGCGCACGCAGCGGCTCCTGGCCAGCGCAAATCACGATGTTATCAACGGCCAGCGTCACCGCTTCGCCCTGATGACGCAGGTGCAGGCCGCGATCGTCAATCTGCAGATACTCCACGTCACCCCACATCGTTACGCCGTGCGCCTGTAAGCTGGCGCGATGGATCCAGCCCGTGGTTTTCGCCAGCCCGGCGCCGGGCTTTCCGGACTTGCGCTGCAGCAGCCAGATTTGCCGATCTGCAGGCCGTGGCTGCGCAGGTTGAAGCCCGCCGCGCGCCTGCAGCGTGCGATCAATGCCCCAGCTCTGGTAGAAATCTTCGTGCTGGCCGGTGTGATGCAGCAGATACTCAGCGGTGTCAAAGCCGATACCGCCCGCACCAATAATCGCCACACGCTGTCCGACCGCTTTTTTATCACGAATGACCTCAAGGTAGCTCAGGACGCTGGGATGATGGATACCGGGAATGCTCAGCTGGCGTGGCGCAATCCCGGTGGCGATGATCACCTCGGCGGCGTCTTCCAGCTCGCTGGCACAGACGCGATGGTTAAGGCGCATCTCCACGCCTGCTGCCGTCAGCTGGTGCTGAAAATAGCGCAGGGTCTCGCGGAACTCCTCTTTGCCCGGGATCTGACGGGCGATAGAGAACTGCCCGCCAATCTGTTCATCCGCCTCATACAGCGTGACCCGATGGCCGCGCTGTGCGGCCTGTAGCGCAAACGCCATACCTGCGGGACCGGCACCGATCACGACCAGCTGCCTGGGCTGCTCCGCCGGGAGCACCGGCATCAGCGTTTCATGGCAGGCGCGCGGATTGACCAGGCACGAGGTTACCTTGCCCGCGAAAATCTGATCCAGACAGGCCTGATTGCAGGCAATACAGGTATTGATGGCGTCTGGCTGCCCGGCCTGAGCTTTACTGACAAAGGCCGCATCGGCAAGGAACGGGCGCGCCATCGAGACCATATCGGCAGTGCCATCGCGCAGGATCTCTTCGGCTACCTGCGGATGGTTGATGCGGTTAGTGGCGATCACTGGCACCTTTACATGCGCGCGCAGCTGCTGCGTTACCCAGGCAAAACCACCGCGGGGAACACAGGTCGCGATGGTCGGAATACGCGCCTCATGCCAGCCAATACCGCTGTTAAACAGCGTTACGCCGCTCTGCTCCAGCGCTTTGGCCAGCGCCAGCGTCTCCTCCAGCGTGCTGCCGTTGTTCACCAGATCAAGCAGCGACAGGCGGAAGATAATAATGAACGCGTCGCCAGTTGCCGCGCGCACGGCCTGAGTAACCTCCAGCGCAAAGCGCTGTCGGCGGGTCACATCGCCGCCCCAGCTATCGGTACGCTGATTCGTATGCGCGACCAGGAATTGGTTAATCAGGTAACCTTCGGAACCCATGATCTCAACGCCGTCATAGCCCGCCTGCTGCGCCAGCTGCGCGCAGCGAGCAAAATCGGCGATGGTTTGCTGAATCTCCGCCTCGCTTAGGGCATGCGGTGTGAAAGGGTTAATGGGGGCCTGAAGAGCCGAGGGGGCAACCAGATTGCGCTGATAGCTGTAACGGCCGGCGTGCAAAATTTGCAGCGCAATTTTGCCGCCGTGCTGGTGGACGGCATCCGTCAAAGTGCGATGCCACTGACACTGGCTCTCTTCAGTGAGCATTGCGCCGCCCTGTGCTACCACGCCTTGCGGGTTGGGCGCGATGCCGCCGGTGACGATAAGCGCCACGCCTTCACGCGCGCGCTCAGCGTAAAAAGCCGCCAGACGCTGTGCACCGTCAGCATGTTCTTCCAGCCCGGTGTGCATTGATCCCATCAAAAAGCGGTTTTTCAGCCGGGTGAAGCCCAGATCCAGCGGGGCGAACAGGTGGGGATAGTGCTCAGTCATGATCACTTACTCAATGAGTGGTCGGATGAGTGAACTCTAGCGGGAAAATGTCCGGATGGAAATGTGCGGCGTTCAGCCTGTGAGAAGCATCAAAAAAAGCAGGGCGGCAAGTCGCAGACGAAAGTATCGGACTTCTTTCGCCAGGCACGGGAAGAAACCTGCGCGCCCTGTAATGGCATGAAGATTAGGGCTAATAAATTAGCTCTGTGGTTATGAATGACAGAGAGACTCAATCTTGGTAATACCATCCTGGTGAGGACGAGAGGGATAATGTCACATCTGATCCGATTTCAGCCGCAAGACTGGTCTTAATTTTTCAGCATGCGCCATTCCGTCGTGCCAGCTCAATGATATCGACCAGATTTTTCGACTCGAGCTTCTGAAAAATTTTAGTTTTATATGTACTGATGGTCTTGTTATTTAATCCTAATTCGCAGGCAATAATTTTATTCGATTTTCCCTGCGCAAGCTGGCGCAGAATTAACGTTTCGCGTTCGGTTAATCGTGAAAGCATATCCTGTTCATTTACGTAACGCTGACGACGATCGAGAATATCGCCGGGCAGATAGTTGACGTTGTTGAATACGCAGCCAATGGCCGCAATGAGCGTCTGGATAGGATCATACTTTGAGACGAACCCATTAGTGCCCTGACTAAGCGATTGTATTAAAAGATGGTTGTTACTGCTCTGACTCAGCAGGATAACTTTCATCCAGGTTTTAGACTTAACAATATCGCGTAAAAAAGCGATGCCGTTTTTCTCTTTGAAATCAGGATCTAATATCAGGATGTCGATGTGATGATGAATAACATCGTCAATGCCCTCATTAATTGTGTTCGCCGTTGTAACACAATTAAATCCATTCATTAATAATAAAGCCTGCACGCCGGCTGCAACCAGGCGATGCTCATCAACGATGAGTATTTTTGCATTAAACATATCTCTCCCTTTTACGACACCGAAATGATGGCGCTGGCAGATATTATGTCCGGCGTCTTATTTCAGTGAACCGAGAAATGTCTTGATAAGCTTATGTTTCTGTCAGCTCAGCTGATTTTTAAGCCGATGCTGCGCAAAGGTCACTAAGGCACTATTCAGGCTATTTATCTCCTGCGTAATATCAGCAATTAATGCCTGCGTATTGTGTGCATCCTGCCGATGCCGTTCCAGTTTGCGCCCCAGTTCAACCAGCCCGGCGGCATTCAGGATGGCCGCCCCCCCTTTGATTTTATGCCCGAGCTGGGACAGCGCATCGGCGTCTGTCGTACTCGCCAGCGCCGCAAGCAGCTGCTCATGGCTATCGTGAATGCTGACCAGTAACGACGCGCAACTCACAGGATCGCTGTCAGCAAGCTGGATCAGCAGTGGCGAAGCGATGGGCGTAGCCATTTCCGCCTGAACATCGGACACGACATCCTCTGTGCTGCGCCGCGTACAGTGCGTAATCTGGGCCAGCAGCGTATCAAGATTCAGAGGTTTAAACAGGCAGTCATCCATACCGGCCTGCAGACAACGTTGCATCGTATGCTGCTCAGCGGATGCGGTCAGGCCGTAGAGTTTAATGGGCGGAAGCTGATGTTCGCGCTCATGCAGCCGGAGCGCTTCGGCAAACTGGAAGCCGTTCATGCCCGGCATGTTGCAGTCGGTGATGATCAGGTCAAATCGCAGCGGGTCCTGCTGCCACAACGACAGCGCTTCAGATGCGCTTTCAGTGACCACGACCTGATGGCCTGCCAGCTCCAGCTGTTTGCCCAGCAGCAAACGGTTAGGCGCATGATCGTCGATCACCAGTACTGAGAGTTTGTCGCGCAACACCGGCGCAGAGAGATGCGGCTGCGTTTGATCGCACGGCTCGCCCGGCGGCGCGCGGAAATAGAAGGAGAACACCGAGCCTTCGCCCGGCGTACTTTCGACAATCAGCTCGCCATCCAGCAGCTGTGCCAGGTTACGGCAGATACTCAAACCCAAACCGGTGCCGATCTGCTGCTGCTGGCGCTCGCCCACCTGCACAAACGGCTCGAAGATCGCCTGCTGCTGCTCTTCAGTCATGCCGCAGCCCTCATCGCTCACCTCAATCACGAATTCGCAGCCTTCGGCTTCCTGCGCAATGCCTTGCATCAGCACCACGGTAACGCTGCCGCGATCGGTAAATTTGATGGCGTTACTGAGCAGGTTCGAGAGGATCTGATTGATCATCAGCGGATCGGTCTGTACCCAGTACGCTGCAATATCCATCTCAACATGCAGCGCAATCCCTTTGCTCTCGGCTTTATTGCGGAACAGCGTAACGGCCTGATCGATAACGTCAGGCAGATAAACGCTCTCCGGCGTGGGCTGATACAGGCCGGACTCGATCTTTGACAGGTCGAGAATATCGCCAATCAGCGAGAGTAGCGCGCGAGCGGAGCCGTACGCGACGCGAAGGTTCTCAGAGAGTGTTTCACACGGCTGCGAGCGGGTCTCCAGCTCCAGCAAACCAATAATGGCGTGGAGCGGGGTGCGGATTTCGTGGCTCATGCTGGCAAGAAATTCGCTTTTGGAGCGGCTGGCTTTGTCGGCGGTGTCTTTTGCCAGCTGAAGCTCCTGCAGCAGGGCATTGCGCTCGGTGACATCCAGCCAGCCGCCAATAACACCGGCGACCTCGCCCAGGCGGTCACGGAACGGCAGGGTCCAGTGATACAGATGATAATGCTGCTGACCAAACACTAACTGGATATCGCGCATCACCGCTTCACCGTTCTGCAGCGTTTGCTGATAGCCGCTCTCCATGCTGTGTACGCTGTCATTGTTATCCAGAAATACATCGGATAAGCGTTTGCCAATCACCTCTTCACGTTTAACGTGCATAAAGCGCAGATAGGCATTATTGCAATCCACCAGCCGGGTCTGCTTATCGCGGATATACATCGCGACGGGCGAATCGTTAAACAGGGTATGGGTGAAATTGAGCTGGTTTTTCAGCGCGTTCTCCGCCTGAATGCGTTGCTGAATGATTTTACGCAGATGGTAGTTCCACAGCAGCGTCAACAGAATCAGACCGGCGGAGATGGAGACAATGAGCAGAATGGTCTGTTTATAGTTTTGCCATGACGCGCGTAAAAAGGGGGCTTCTGCCTGTCGCCACTGCGCCAGCAGTTTGAACAGCGCTTCCGGTGGAATAGCCAGCAGCGCTTTATCGAGAATACTGATGAGGGTTTCATTGCCTGGCGTGGTACGCATCACAAAGCGGGCCGGATCGGCGCCCAGCGTGCCTTCAATGATCAGACCATCACCAAAGTGATCGCGCAGATGATAGTCGGCGAAGATCTTGGGTAACACGACGGCATCCACTTTGTGCGCCTGCAGCTGACGCAGTGCGTCCAGCGGACGATCCGTCTCACCGATTGAGAGATGCGGATAGCGCGCCTGCAGCCAGCTTTTCATGCGCTGGTTTTTTAGCACCATCGCTGAGCCAAAGGGAAAGGTGTCGCGTGCAATAATGCTGCGCGGCTGCTGATTACGAATGATCACCCAGTGTGATACCAGCCACGGGCGGGTAATCAGCGCGGGCTGCGCATCATCCTCCGGCTCAAGGATCGCCAGTGGAAACAGGCGCGGCAGCGGCTCGCTATCTTCTGTGTGGGGCATCGGGCTGTCCGCCACAAAGCGCAGGCCGGTCTGGCTGGTGATCAGGTCAAGTACATCGTTTGCCATGCCGTGAAACTCACCGCCGGGCGTACGGCTACTGAGCGGTGCCTGCGCCAGCGGCAGAGGTGCTTCAATACGTGAATGCTCATGCAACCATATCTCTTCATCTGCGGTGAGCGCCAGAGGATTACGCTGCAGGACGTGGTGAGGATCAAGCTGCCAGCGTTTGGCAATTTGCATACGGATCGACAGCGGGATCTGCGGCAGGGCCTGATTTACCGCCTCCGCCAGCTGTGGGAAGTGCGGGCTGATGCCAAAACTGACGTTTAACGGGATCGTGTGCTCATCTGCGGCCAGCGTTAACGCGTTGGCAAACAGATAGCGATTCAGATGCGTGAGCGTGGCGGCGTTGCCCCATAGCCGATCCGTCTGACCAAATACCGTGGCGGCCATCGCATCGTAGGTGGCGGGAAAACGCAGCAGCTGGACATTTTCATAGGTCTCTTCCAGATGCTGACGCAGCTGTGAGGTCCCGGACCAGGCCAGACGCGGCGGTAAATCTGCTTTCAGAAACGGACTAATATCGCTTTTAAAGCCAATGACGCTGTAATCCAGCATCCACGGTACGCTGGTCAGTAACAAAGCAGGGCGCACAGAGGGTGGGGGCACATAGATTGCCAGCATCTGCATCTCACCGGCCAGCACAGCCTGCTGCGCCTGGTGATAGCTGGGAAAGTGGTACACCTCAATGGTGGACTCCAGCATGCTCTGCAGCAGTGAGAGATAGTCTGCGCTCAGGCCCTCAAAGCGCCGCGTATCCGTGTCCATGTAAAGCGGCGGCTGCGGTTTTCCTGCTACCGCAACTTTAATCACTTTATTACGAAACCCGGAAGAGATGGGCTCAGCCAGCTGCAGGGCCGGCTGTGCGGTATCGTAGCGCGCCAGTAACTGCAGTGGTTTAACCGTCGCCGTTACGACACAGGGGAATAACAGTAAAAAGATTACGCCCATAGAACGGATAAAAAGAGCCGGATTAACCACGATATTTTTCCGCAGAACAGAGCCATTAGTCAGGATAAGGGAAAAGGAGTATAGAGAGATTTTTATGCCGCGCCTGGACTATTTAAATAGCACAGATATTTTGCGACCATTCTCAAGTTATTAACAATTAATTAATATTCCCTGCGTGAGAAAATGACAGGAATATAAAGGTGAATATTATATTTTTCATGAATTTACAGGCAAAAAAACCTTTCAAGACAATTCTTATGTGGTCACTTCACCGAGTTAAGTCAGAATTTTCGCAGTTTTCTGGAGCGAGCAGGGTGAAATTACAGACGCCTTGCATAAAAAATAGCTGGAAAACACGGCAGTGAATTTGCTAATAAATTTTACGCACTCTTTTTTGATTTACGGCACTGCGTGACTTTCGATATCACCCCGGTTACCGACGAATGTCATCAGGTCTTTTTACTGGTGTGGTTATCAGTACTGGACAACATTAAGTTTGCAATAAAGGAATGTATTGAATGGTATATGCACACAATAAACAGGTGCGTGTCGCTGTCCTTGATGATCACCCCATGGTTCGTACCGTCTTTGAATTATGCCTGAAACACGAGCCCGACATTCAGCTGGTTGGCGCCTGGTCCTCAAGCAATGAGCTCTTTAACCAGCTGCGCAGCACAACTGTTGATGTGCTGGTGCTGGATTTTCTGCTGGGTGAGCGCGAGCTGGATGGCCTGGCGCTGGTGAAGCAACTGCGTAACCACTATCCACAGCAAAAGATTTTGATCTCCTCCTCCATGGAGAGCCCGGCGATTGTAAAAATGGTACTGAGCGCTGGCGTGAAAGGGTTTATTGGTAAAAGCCACAATATGCAGGAGATCGTACAGGCGATTCGTCAGGTGGCGCAGGGACGTCTGTTTCTGTCGCAGGAGGTGGCGTATGAAGTGGAAAATCTTTACGTCATGAGCGAAGACGCCATCAACGATAATCTCGATCTGAGCAGTAAAGGCAACATGTATGAGAAGGTGAAAACCCTCAGCCCGCGTGAAGTGGAAGTAGTGCGCTGTTTTCTTGATGGCCTGAGCGTGTCACAGATTGCCGTTAAATTTAAACGCAGTCGTAAAACGGTCAGCGGACAAAAACAGTCGGCGCTGAAGAAGCTGGGTCTGCGTTCCGATTCAGAGTTGTTTAAATACAGCCACGATTTAATGTCAGGTAATTGATGCTGCGGCGCGGCACCTGCCGTGACGCAATCTCTCGTGCAATACGTTGAACTGCGAACACGGGCGCCTGCGGCTTCACGTTCTCAGTAACAGCATTTCCGTAACATAGTTTTAAGTGACATTCGTCACGGTTTGACCAGGCATATCCCGCTCTTATAGCCCCCATTGCCACAGCACTGAATGGGGAAGCTATGAACATCGAAACGCAATCCTGCGTGATTACCGGTAAAAAACAGGTTAGCGTCGCACCGCAGCAGGTCGAGTGGAATGGCCAGGGGACGCTGGTGCGCATCACGCGCGGCGGCATCTGCGGCTCCGATCTGCACTACTATCAGGAGGGTAAAGTCGGCAGCTTTGAAGTCAAAATGCCGATGATCCTCGGCCATGAAGTGATTGGCTACGTGGTTGAGAGCGATAATCCGCAGCTCAAACCCGACCAGAAAGTCGCAGTGAACCCGTCAAAACCGTGCGGCACCTGTAAATATTGCCAGCGCGACCAGCATAACCAGTGTACCTCCATGCGCTTTTTCGGCAGTGCCATGTATGTGCCGCACGTCGATGGCGGCTTTACGCAGTTCAAAGTGGTGGATAGCAGCCAGTGCGTGCCTTTCCCTCAGGACGCGGATGAAACGGTGATGGTATTCGCCGAGCCGCTGGCAGTCTGCATTCACGCCACTCATCAGGCGGGCGATCTTCGCGGAAAGCATGTGTTTATCTCTGGCGTTGGACCGATCGGTTGCCTGATTGCCGCCGCGGCGAAAGCGCGTGGCGCCGCATCCATCGTCTGCAGCGATATCAGCGAACGCTCTTTGAGCATGGCAAAAGAGATGGGTGCCACCGATGTGATCCATGCCGCCGAGGGTGACTTTACGCCGTATCTGGCGGACAAGGGCTACTTTGATGTCGTATTCGAAGCTTCCGGTCATCCTTCATCGCTGCAGCGCTGCCTGGATGTGGTATGCGCCAAAGGAACGCTGGTGCAGGTTGGCATGGGCGGCGCTATTCCGGACTTCCCGATCATGGCGCTGATCGCCAAAGAGATCCATCTGGTGGGATCGTTCCGCTTTACCCACGAATTCAATACGGCGGTGGAGTGGCTGGCCAGCGGCATCATCAACCCGCTGCCGCTGTTTAGTGGCGAATACGCGTTACAGGATGTTGATGCTGCGCTGCAGTTTGCCGGCGATAAAACCCGTGCGGCAAAAGTTCAGTTAACCTTTTAAGGAGCCCCCATGAGTCACTTATTTTCTCTTACCGGCAAGCGTGTGCTGCTTACCGGTTCGGCACGCGGCATTGGCTTTCTGCTGGCACGCGGTTTAGGCGAAGCGGGCGCGGAGGTGATTATCAATGCCACCACGGCTGAAGGCGCAGAGCAGAGTGCGGCGAAACTGCGCGAGTTCGGGGTGCAGGCGCACGCCAAAGCGTTTGATGTCACGCAATCTGCGCAGGTTCAGCAGGCGGTGGATGAGATTGAAGCGCAGTGGGGGCCGATCGATATTCTGGTCAACAACGCAGGAATTCAGCGCCGTCGTCCATTCCTGGAGTTCCCGGAGCAGGACTGGAATGACGTGATTGCCGTAAACCAGACGGCGGTATTTCTGGTGTCGCAAACCGTGGCGAAAAAGATGGTTGATCGCCAGCGCGGTAAAATCATCAATATTGGTTCAATGCAGAGTGAGCTGGGGCGCGACACCATCACGCCGTACGCGGCATCGAAAGGCGCGGTGACCATGCTGACGCGCGGCATGTGCGTTGAGCTGGCTCGCCATAATATTCAGGTTAACGCTATCGCGCCTGGCTACTTCGTGACCGAGATGACGCAGGCGCTGGCAGACGATCCAGCCTTCACCGGCTGGCTGACCAAGCGTACACCCGCTGCCCGCTGGGGCAAACCGGAGGAGCTGATTGGTGCCGCAGTGTTCCTTGCTTCCGGCGCATCAGATTTTGTTAATGGTCATCTGCTGTTCGTTGATGGCGGTATGCGCGTCGCGGTGTAACGCCGCAGCACGGCTGGCGAAATTGCCGGCTCGTGCCTAAACCTTAAACACCCCTCTGTATTCCTAAGGATAATAAAAATGCCAATAACCATTATTGTGCTGGGTGTGGTACTGCTGCTGGTTCTGATGATTGTCTTTAAGGTCAACGGCTTCATTGCGCTGGTGTTTGTCTCGGCCGTCGTCGGCATTGCCGAAGGCATGACACCGCTCAATGTGATGGCCTCGATCCAGAAAGGCATTGGTTCAACGTTGGGCGGGTTAGCGATGATCCTCGGCTTCGGCGCCATGCTGGGCCGGCTGGTCTCTGATACGGGCGCCGCCCAGCGTGTGGCCACAACGCTGATTGCAGCCTTCGGTAAAGAGCGGCTGCAGTGGGCGCTGGTGGTTACCGGCCTGATTGTCGGCCTGGCGATGTTTTATGAAGTGGGCTTTGTGCTGCTGCTGCCGCTGGTGTTCACTATCGTGGCTGCCGCCGGTCTGCCGCTGCTCTACGTGGGTGTGCCGATGGTCGCTGCGCTCTCCGTGACGCACTGCTTCCTGCCGCCGCACCCGGGCCCAACGGCGATTGCCACCATCTTCGGTGCCAATCTCGGCACCACGCTGCTGTACGGCATGATCATCACTATCCCGACCGTGATTGTCGCCGGGCCGATCTTCTCAAAATTCCTCAAGAGCTTTGAAAAGTCGCCGCCGGAAGGGCTGTACAACCCGAAGATCTTCACGGAGGAGGAGATGCCAGGCTTCGGCATCAGTATCTTCGCTGCGGTCATTCCGGTGGTACTGATGGCGATTGCCGCGGTGTTTGAGCTGACCACGCCAAAAGAGAACCCGCTGCGTCAGTTCTTTGAGTTCATCGGTAACCCGGCGGTGGCGCTGTTTATCGCGGTGGTGATCGCGGTCTTCACGCTGGGCCTGCGCAATGGTCGCAAAATGGAGGAGGTGATGGACATGTGCGGTGAGTCGATTGCCGCTATAGCTATGATCATCTTCATCATTGCAGGTGGCGGCGCCTTTAAGCAGGTGCTGGTCGATAGCGGCGTAGGTAACTACATTGCCGATATGATGAAAGGATCGTCACTGTCGCCGCTGCTGATGTGCTGGACAGTGGCTGCCATGCTGCGTATTGCGCTGGGGTCGGCTACGGTGGCAGCGATCACCACTGCCGGTATCGTGACGCCGATTATTGCCGCCACGCACGCCGATCCGGCATTGATGGTGCTGGCCGTGGGCTCCGGCAGCGTGATCGCCTCACACGTTAACGATCCCGGCTTCTGGCTGTTTAAGGGCTACTTCAACCTGAGCGTGGTAGAGACCCTGAAAACCTGGACGGTCATGGAGACGCTGATCTCCCTGCTCGGCCTTGGCGGTGTATTGATCCTCAACGCGATCATTCACTGATCGCCTGGCGTCACAGGGATGTGACGCCACCCTCTTCGCGCCGACGGATCCATGAGAAGCGTGACTGATAGCCGCTGGCGAAATGGGTGTTGTAGCGATAGCTTGAGCCCGTCTCCGCCATACAGTACGTACACAGATTCAGCACATCAATATGCGGCGCCGGGATACCGCGCTGCAGCAGCAGTTCACGCGCCAGATACGGCAGATCAAACCATACGCCCTGATGATGCGCACGCGCCTGCGGACGCACTGCCAGCGGGTTATGCGGCTGCTCCACTGACCAGCGCGGGGTGGGCAGATCATCGCGCGCCTGCATCTGCGCAACTCTGTCGCTGCCCAACTCATAGCAGCACGGGCCGATAGCCGGACCAATTGCAATATAGAGCCCGGCGACCTGCGCGCCACGTGCCTGCAGACTATCAATCGCACTGCCTAATACCCCCGCGAGCGTGCCCTGCAGCCCTGCATGCACCGCGGCGACCTGATGCGTACCCGCATCGGCAAACAGCACGGGCAGACAGTCGGCGGTATATACCGCGACCGGGCTGAGGGAGTCACCGATCACGCCATCGGACTCGCAGCTTTTGGGCGGCTGGTTTTGCCCGGCGAGAACCACTCTGGCGCTGTGCCGTTGCTGCCCATACGCCGCATCAGCGGGGGCAGGTAAGCCTGCTGGCTGAAAGGCATACTCCAGCCACGCCAGCTTATCCAGCAGCGCCGAGCGTGGTCCACGCGGTGAGTGATTATCCATAAGTGTCTCCTGTGTAGAGAGAGGGGCGCTTTGCTCTGCCCACAGCTTACGTTAACTGCTACATTTTTAAAGCTTTACAAAAACTGACCCTAATCGCTTAAGGATGACATGATGAAAAAGACCACCTGGCTGGCGGCTTCCGGCTTGATTGCACTGACGCTAACCGGCTGTGCGCAGCCACCAAAACAGCAGGCTCAGCAGCAGCTTGGCCAGCAGTCAGTGCTGGCCGTAAACTGGTTCCAGCAGTCCGGCGAATACCAGGCCCTGAGCTGGCAGGCGTTCAATAGCGCGCGTATGGCGTTCGATCAGGCACCTTCACTGACCGGTAAACCCAAAGCGGTTATTGTCGATCTGGATGAAACCATGATCGATAACAGCGCCTACAGCGCATGGCAGGCGAAAAATGGCCAGCCGTTCTCGGGCAAAACCTGGTCTGCCTGGACACAGGCGCGTCAGGCCACTGCCGTACCGGGCGCGGTGGAGTTCGCGAATTACGTCAATAGCCACGGCGGCACGATGTTTTATGTCTCCAACCGCGATCAAAAAGATTATGCCGCCACCGTCGAAAACCTGAACAAACTCGGCTTCACCGGCGTGAGCGATAAAACCGTGCGTCTCAGCACCGGAAACTCCAATAAACAGGATCGCTTCGACGCCATCAAAAACGCCGGTTACAACGTGGTGCTCTATGTGGGCGATAACCTGAATGATTTTGGCGGTGCCACCTGGCATCAGGGTAATGCGCAGCGCCAGCAGTTTGTCAGCCTTAATCATCAGCGCTTCGGCACCCAGTTTATCGTGCTGCCTAATCCGTTATACGGTGACTGGGAGAGCGGCATGGCTGAAAACTACAATAAGCTGACGCCGGAACAGCAGCTTCAGGTGCGGGAAGAGCGCATGAAAGCGTGGAACGGTAAATAATTCGTCAAGCGAAAAAGCGCCTGCTCCGGCAGGCGTTCTTGTTTTCACATCAGGACCAGTAATATTTACTTTTTGGTGTAACTATTATTGTGCTCATTAATTTCCTGATCTCTCGCTTAATTATCCGCTGCGTATCAGCGAAATATAGGGCGATTCGATAATATAACCAGTGCATTACACTAATCATAAATTTTATAATTAGGATTAATCCCAGCCTGAAGGCCTTTGTTCACCATACCAGTGCAAAGGTTTAACAAATATAAGTGTATGTTTTTGTCAGTATAATAAGCTTATGAATAACATGCCATTATTTAATATTTTGAATATTATGGATATTTAAGATCTTCGCTATCTTTTTCCGGCTTGCATATATTTACTTTTCATCAACATTCCCTGACGTTTATTTTACAAAAAGTCTCTGTGCGCTTCCCGTAAAAATATTAAAGGTGCAACGCCAAGCTTAAGCGTCTATAAACAATTTCTGTGAGGAAGCTCTGCTTTCATCCATTTCTTATTTTTATAGCCCGCTATAACAGCGCGGCTATTTGCCTGAAAGCGATATTTTCGTATACAGAGAGAAGATTATTGTGACGACCCTGAAACCCTTATTAGCGAAAAATCGCAGTTGGGCGCTACAACGCCGCGCGCGCAATCCGGACTATTTCGCAAAATATCTGCATCAGCAAAAACCCCATTCGTTATGGATTGGCTGCTCCGATAGCCGCGTGCCGGCAGAGGTCCTGACCGGCTCCCATCCGGGTGAACTCTTTGTCCACCGTAATATCGCCAACATGGTGGTGCCGGACGATGACAACCTGATGAGCGTATTGCAGTACGCCATTTTTTATCTTGGCGTGCAGCGCATCGTGCTATGCGGTCACTACGGCTGCGGCGGTGTACAGGCGGCGCTCGGGTTGCCAGCCAGTCCGCTGGCGCAGGAGGACTCAGCGCTGGCAAGACGCATTGCGGCCCTGCGCAGCAGCCTCGAACAGGGGCTGAAAACTTATCACGCCAGCACCGGCGAAGAGGAGGAGAGCAGCAGGCTTAATCGCCTGGTGGAGGCGAATGTTATCGCGCAGTTTGCCGGGCTGGTTACCAGTGAGCCGGTGCTGCAGGCCTGGCAGGCCGGGCAACCACTCGATCTCTTTGGCTGCGTATATGACCTGCAGTCCGGCCATCTGAAAGAGTTAATCCAGCAATCAGCAGAGGAACCTACGCCATGAATCTGAACACGCTTCGCCAGGATATTCCGGCCGGTCTGGTGGTGTTTCTGGTCGCGCTGCCGCTCTGTCTGGGCATTGCCCAGGCCAGCGGTCTGCCGCCGTTTGCCGGTCTGCTCACCGGCGTCATTGGGGGATTGCTGGTGACGGCGCTGAGCCCATCGCGCTTTGCCGTTAGCGGTCCGGCTGCCGGGTTAGTGACTATCGTGGTCGCCTCGATCCAGACGCTCGGCAGCTTCTCCGCCTTTCTTACCGCACTGATTCTGGCGGGGGTTCTGCAGTGTGTACTCGGCCTGCTGCGTGCCGGGCGCTTTATCTCGCTGGTACCGGGCAGTGTGATCAAAGGGATGCTGGCGGCTATCGGCATTCTTTTGATTATGCAGCAGATCCCGGTGGCGTTGGGCGCTGCCGGGGATGCCGAACTGGTTTCGCTGGTGACGGGCGATTTCGTCTTTTCGACCAGCGCCATGCTGGTGGCGGGAATCGGTCTGGCAATCTTGTGGCTATGGACCACGCCGGTGGTGAAATCCGTAAAGGCGCTGGGCTGGATTCCGGGGCCGCTGGTGGCGGTGCTGTTTGGGTGCCTGGCGACGGTGCTGGGCGATCGTCTGCTGCCGGGATTGCGAGAGGGCTTACCGCGCATCACGCTGCCGGCGTTTGACAGCATGTCCGCGCTGGTGGCAGAGCTGGAGACGCCGGACTGGCTGGCGTGGCAGAACCCTTCCGTCTGGGTAGTGGCCGTCACGCTGGCGCTGGTAGCAAGCCTCGAAACGTTGCTCAGCCAGGAGGCGCTGAAAAAGCTGCGTCCGCAGCACCCGGCGCCTTCGCCCAACAGAGAGATGTTTGCCCAAGGAATCGGTAACCTGACGGCGGGATTCCTGGGCGCGATGCCGATTACGGCGGTGATTGTCCGCAGTTCAGTCAACGTGAGCGTAGGGGCGCAGACCAAGCTATCCATTCTGCTTCACGGCGTGCTACTGCTGATCTGCGGCCTGTGGTTTAGCAACCTGCTGAACGCCATCCCGCTGGCCAGCCTGGCGGCCGTGCTGCTCTACACCGGCTATAAGCTGGCGACACCGCGTCTGTTCATTGAGCAGATTCGTATGGGGGCGCAGCAGTATGTGCCGTTCCTTGCCACGATTGGCGGCATCATTATATTCGGCATGCTGGCGGGCATTGGTATCGGTATCGCCACGCAGATTGTGTGCAGTATCTACAAAAGCCACCGCAATGCGCTGCAGCTGACGCGCTATGACGATCACTACGTACTGCGCTTCCAGCAAAACCTGACGTTTATGCACAACCCCAAACTGCAGGGGCTGCTGGCGGAGATCCCGGAAAACAGCGTCGTTATCGTCGATCACGATAACGCCGAGTATATGGACCCGGATATCAAAGCGGTGCTGCAGGATTTCGGAGACAATGCGCGCGAACGCGGTATTCGCCTGAGCCAGTGGCCTGTGGCCGTGAAATAAACCGCCGCTTACGATCTGTTTGCTGCCAGAGAGGTAAAAATCGGATATCCCGGATATCCGATTTTTTTATTTGCAGGGCATAATCGCCGCAGCGTTTATTCACGCCGCAACCGGCATGATTGCTCAGGCGCCGTTCAGTCGCAGAACAGGGTGGTGAACGCCCGCTTAATTACCGAATCATTGCTCGGTGGTTTCAGGTCTAATGCTTGCTGATGCTATAGCGGATGGCAGCGATTTCAGGTTACAGGGTTCAGACGTATGCGCGTTAAGCTGTTTGCAGAGAATAATTTAAAAAAGAATGCTCTCTCGCTGTTCCTCATCACGCTCTTTTTCTGCTTTATCGGCAGCCATTTGCGTGTCCCCGAGGAGTTTTCGCTCTTCTGGCCGGTGAATGCCCTGCTGGCGGGCTTAATTGTGCGCCAACCCTTTTTGCACCGCACCTCCAGCTATCTGGTGTGCTTCGCTGCGATGATTTTCAACGACACGGTCTTCTCTGGCTGGGCGCTGCCGGCAGTTACGGTCAACTTTGCCAACGTTTTGTTTACGGTTGTAGCAGTGAGCATGCTGATCAGGCATCTGCAGGCCCCTTCTGCCAGCAATCAGATCTTCAATGCCATGCGTATCTTTCCCGCTTGTTTGCTGGGCGCTGCCGCCTGTGCAACCTGGGGTGCCTGGGCGCAGGATATCGATTTTAATGCGCGGTTTGTCGTGGCCTGGGCTGACTGGTTCAGCGAGCAGTTCTCTACCTCTCTGATGCTGCTGCCGGTGATGCTCACGCGCCCGCTGCGCAGTGTACCGCTGCGCACGCTGCTGCATGCCGGCAAGCTGCTGCCACTGTGCGCCGTGGTGCTGTCGCTGGTGGTAGGCGCGCTGATTGGCGGGGCCGGCAGCCTGACCTTCCCGGTTCCGGCGCTGATCTGGTGCGCAATCGTGTTACCGATTCCGCTCACCAGCCTGGTGATCCTGTTCACGGGTATCACAGAGATTGTGCTGGTCTCACACGGCGTGATGAATATTCAGGGCGACGACTCGCTGCTACCGATCAGCCATCTGACCTCGGCGCGGCTGGGCGTGGCGACGGTGGCGCTGAGTCCGCTGCTGGTAGCGGTAAGTATGGATGCGATTCGCCAGCTGAATCACCGCCTGGCGCTGCGCGCGAACTTCGACTTCCTCACCCAGCTGCTGTCGCGTTCAGGCTTGTATGAAAACCTGCGGCAGGAGCCGTTCTCCCTTCAGCGCGAAGCCGGCGTAATTATGCTGGATGTCGACTACTTCAAAGCGATAAACGACAATTTCGGTCACGATGCCGGCGACGGTGTACTGGAGGAGATCGCACGTCGTATTCAGCATGTGGTAGGACATCGCGGTATGGTGTGCCGTTTTGGCGGTGAGGAGTTTGTGGTGGTGGTATTTAACTTCAGCCACGCGCAGCTCTATCAGCTGGCGGAGGCGATACGCCAGGCGATGGTGAAAGAGAAGTTCTGGATCCAGGGCAATACCGTCACGGTGACCGCCAGTTTAGGCCTGGCGCGCGGCTGTGCGCTGCACGAGCGCGAATGGCCGGGGGTGATTAACCGACTGGTGTCGGCGGCAGATAAGAACCTCTATGTCGCCAAGCGTAACGGGCGCAATCAGACATCCCCGGCGATGGAACCGCACAATATCGTACATGACGTGGCCTGAGCCACGTCACCGTTATTCAAACGCTGCTCTTCAACTGGCTGGATTGCTGATGGCGCTGCTGCGCCAGCTCAATCAGGCGGGTAATCAGATCGCTGTAGCTCAGGCCGGCAGCCTGCCACAGTTTGGGATACATGCTGATGTTCGTGAAGCCAGGCAGCGTATTCACCTCATTGACAATGATCTCGCCCTCGTCAGTGAGGAACACATCAACGCGCGCCATGCCGAAGCACTCCAGCGCCTGAAAAGCGGTGATTGCCACTGCGCGAATCGCGGCGCTGGCTTCCTCGCTGATGTCAGCCGGTACCACCACCTGTGCACCGCTTTCGCTGATGTATTTGGTATCGTAAGAGTAGAACGCATCATGCACCACAACTTCGCCGCACGGGCTGGCTTCCGGCGCCTCATTGCCCAGTACTGCACACTCAATTTCCCGTCCTTTTATCCCTTTCTCAATCAGCACCTTACGGTCAAAGGTGAAGGCCAGGTCCAGTGCGGCATCGAAGGCCGCGAGGCTATCCACTTTGCTTACTCCTACCGATGAGCCCTGATTCGCCGGCTTGATAAACAGCGGCAGACCCAGGCGGTCGATCACTGCCTGCGCATCCAGCGTGGCACGCTGCGCCTGGGTTACGCTCAGCCACGGCGCTACGTTCAGTCCGGCATCGCGCAGCAGGCGCTTGGTGAAATCTTTATCCATGCTCACCGCAGAACTCAGCACATCCGAGCCGACAAACGGCAGATTGGCCATGCGCAGCAGGCCCTGCAGCGAACCATCTTCGCCCAGCGTGCCGTGTACAATCGGAAAAATGACGTCCAGCTGTGACAGCGGCTGCGCCTGCTGACGCGTAATCAGCTGCTGCGAAGCGCTGCCCGGCACCAGCGCCACGTTCTCACCGGAGCGATTGAGGGCAATCAGCGCGGGATTCTCTGCATTGAGCAGAAAACCCGAAGCATCGTTGAGATGCCACTCGCCCTGTTTATCGATCCCCAGAAGCGTGACTTCATATTTGTTTTTATCGATCGCTTCGAGGATGTTTTTTGCTGATTGTAACGACACCTCATGCTCAGCAGATTTCCCGCCAAACACGATTCCTACGCGCTGTTTTGCCATTGCTTATTGTCCGGTTCAGTAAAGCGAGCAGGTAAGATAACACGCCCGGAACAGCCTCAACAGCCTGACATTTTCTCCGGCATCAGCGCACGTAAATCCCCTCTTTGACACGGTTGTTCATAAATAAACGTCAGCGTTTGAGACAAGTCTTGGACCGGCTCAAACGCGGCATCTGTCAGAATTTTCCCAATTCGAAAACGTCGGCGGCGGGCAATGAGCCTGCCGTTTTTGTCAGGTTTACAGGAGTCGGGAAATGGTCGACCAGAAGCAGAATGCAGTGGAGCAGGATGCGCGTTCTGTTGCTCGTATTGAAACCACGGTAGATGACACGCTACTTAAAAGTGTGGCATGGATCTGTAAGCACTATAAACGTGAAAAGAGCGAAGAGGCGCTGGTAGCCGGCCTGCCGAAAGCTACGCTGCTCTCGCCTTCACAGGCGATGACCGCGCTGGAGAATGCCGGTATCACGGGCGGGATGGTGGAGCGCCGCCTGCAGGATCTGCCTGAACAGTTGATGCCCATGATTCTGCTGCGTAAAGAGGGCGGCGGCTGCATTGTGTTATCGCGTCGTATCCATACCAATGAGGAGAACCAGCGTGAGCTGCGCTTCCAGCTGATTATGCCGGAAGTGAGTGATAAACCGGTTGAGATGAGTCTGGCCGATCTCAACGACATCTATGCCGGTTTTGCTGTGATGGCCAAACCGGCAGCGGTGGTGGATGAGCGCGCCAGCGAAATGCTGCCGGAAGTGAAAGGCCACTGGCTGTTCAGTACGCTGTGGCGCTACCGCCGCTATTACCGCAGCGCGGCGATTGCGGCCGTGTTGATCAACGTACTGGCGCTCTCCAGCATCTTCTTCACCATGAACGTCTACGATCGCGTAGTGCCTAATCAGGCATTTGTGACGCTATGGTCGCTGGCGATTGGCGTCACTATCGCCATGATCTTTGAAGCGATAACGCGCTTTGTGCGGGCGCATCTGCTGGATATGGCCGGTAAAAAAGCCGATCTGGTACTGGGCAGCATGCTGTTCCGCCAGGCGCTGTCGATCCAGATGGAGCATAAACCTTCTTCCTCAGGGACCTTTGCGAACCAGATCCGCGAATACGAATCCGTGCGTGATTTTGTGGCCTCCGCGACGCTGGCGGCGATCTCCGATCTGCCATTCATTTTGATGTTCGTGGGAGTGATCTTCTTTATCAGCGGCCCGCTGGCCATCATCCCGTTGATGATGATCCCGCTGATCATCATCGTCAGCGCCGCAATCCAGTGGCCGCTTGCGCGCATCATGAAAGAGAACCTGCGCGATGCCTCGCTGAAGCAGGGTGTGCTGATTGAATCCGTGGAGGGCATGGAGACGCTGAAAGCCGTAGGCGGTGAAGCGCATATGCAGCGCCGCTGGGAGAACTTCAGCGCGCTGCAATCTGCTAACTCGATGAAATCGAAGCGCTACTCAACGCTGGCAACCGGCGTGGTGACCTTTCTGCAGCAGTTCCAGACGGTAATGCTGGTGGTGGCAGGCGTCTATTTAATCAATGCCGGCACCTTCACCATGGGTGCCATGATCGCGACCGTGATGCTGGCCAGTCGCGCCACCGGTCCGCTCGGCCAGGTTATCGGTCTGGCCGTCCGTTATCAGCAGGCGAAAGCGGCGCTCACCTCCCTGAATAAGCTGATGGAGATGCCGGTAGACCGTGACAGCAGCAAGACCTATCTCACCGATCCACCGCTAAGCGGCGGCATTTCACTCAGCAATGTGAGCTTCTCCTATCCGGCGCCGCCGATGAAGCCGAACCCGGAAATCCTCAAGGATATCTCGCTGACCATTAATGCGGGCGAGCGCGTGGCGATTCTGGGCCGTATCGGCAGCGGCAAATCAACGCTGTTACGCGTCATGGCGCGTCTGTATCAGCCGGTGAAAGGGCAGCTCTCGGCCGATGGGCTGGATGTGAACCAGATTGATCCTGCGGACTGGCGCAAAGCGGTGGGGTTTGTCGGGCAGGATGCGCGTCTGTTTTACGGCACGCTGCGCGAGAACGTCATGATTGGCCGTCCGGATGCCACCGCCAATGAGCTGCTGCGCGTACTGAATCTGACCGGACTGGATCACGTTGCTGCGCGCCACCCGAGCGGTATCAACCTGATGGTGGGAGAGGGCGGTGAAGGGCTGTCAGGCGGCCAGCGCCAGCTGGTTTCGCTGGCCCGTACGCTGCTGACGCGGCCAAAAGTGCTGCTGATGGATGAACCCACCAGCGCGATGGACAGCATGACCGAAAGCCAGTTCCTTGCGCACCTGAAACGCGCCAGTGAAGGGCATACCCTGATTGTGGTGACACACCGCCCCTCTATTCTGGCGCTGGTGGATCGCATCATTGTCGTAGAGGAGGGAAAAGTGGTTGCGGATGGCCCGAAAGATCAGGTGCTGGCCGCTTTGGAAGGCAAAGGCAGAGCCCGTCAGCAGCCGCGTCAGGCGACTGAGCAGGTGGTGCATGCGCCCGCGCCGGCTAACGATGCTTCGGCAACGTCAGCGCCGGCAGAAGCAGCGGCAGAGGAGGCCGCAATATGAGCAAGTTAATGCCATGGCGTAATCGCGCTAAAAACCTCTCTGCGGCAGACGCAGAGTTTATGAACGATGTGCAGGCGTCACTGCTTTCGCAGACCACGCCGGGATCAAAGCTGGTGATGTGGATCATCATCGCGGTGATTGGTGTCGGCATCACCTGGGCGAACTATGCCCGGGTGGAAGAGATCACCAAAGGCGACGGCAAGGTGATCTCACGCAGCCGTGAGCAGGTGATTCAGAGCCTTGAGGGCGGCATTCTCGCCGAGATGAACGTGCGCGAAGGGACCATCGTTAACCGTGGCGATGTGCTGCTGAAGATCGATCCTACCCGTGCCCAGTCCAGCTATCGTGAAGCATTGAGCAAAGTAGTCGGTTTAAAAGGCAGTATCGCCCGTCTGCGTGCGGAAGCCTATGCCCAGCCGCTGGCCTTTGATGAGCAGGTCAAAAGCGATCCTGCCGTAGTTGCTCAGGAGACAAGGGCGTATGAATCACGTAAGCGGGCCCTGAACGACAGCATCAACTCCCTGCAGCGCAGCTATGCACTCTCGATGCGTGAAATCCACCTGGCAGAACCGCTGGCCGCAAAAGGGTTGCTGTCAGAGGTCGAGCTGCTGCGTATGCATCGCCAGGCCAACGATATTCAGGCGCAGATCGTAGAGCGCCGCAACCGCTATCAGTCAGATGCCAACACCGAACTGGCGCGTCTGGAGCTGGAGCTAAGCCAGGTGAGCGAGAACCTGATTGGCCGCGCTGACGTAGTAGATCGCACCACCATTACCGCTCCGGTGCACGGCACGGTGAAAAACGTGCGCGTGAATACCATCGGCGGCGTGATTCAGCCGGGTGAGCACATCCTTGAGATTGTGCCGCTGGAGGAGCAACTGCTGGTGGAAGGGAAGATTCGCCCTTCGGATGTCGCCTTCCTGCGTCCGGGATTGCCGGCCAAGGTGAAGATTACGGCTTACGATTTTGCCATTTATGGCGGGCTGGACGGTCACGTGGAGTACATCAGCCCGGATACGCTAAAGGACGATCAGAAAGCGGCGTCCGGCCGACCGGATGACACCTACTACCGCGTGCTGATCCTGACGGATAAAAGCATGCTGCATGCGGGCAATAAAGATCTGCCGATTATCCCGGGGATGATCGCCACGGTTGAGATCCGCACCGGTGAGAAAACCATTCTCGATTATCTGCTGAAGCCTGTTCTTAAAGCTAAAGAAGCATTCCGCGAGCGTTAATAATCATGAAAAATAATAATATGGCGTGCCGCGTAACGGTGCGGCGCCTCTCTCTGCTTGCCGCTTGTATCACGATGGTTGTGGCACCGGCCGTCAGCGTAATGGCAGATTCCACCAGTGAGCTCATGATGTTTGCTGAAATGAGCGGACATCGTCCGGCTGTACCTGCACAGCGCGCACCGGTTATCAGCGCGCCGGTAAAAACCTCTGCGCCGCCGGTACAGCAACCGATGTTTGCCACGCCACAGCCGGTGAAGGTCGCGCCGCCGCCGGTTTCTCCGCCGGTAAATGCTGTACCAGAGCCTCAGGCGCAGCCGGTGATTCAGCCGCGGCCGGTACACAGTGAGCCGCTCCATCCGGCGCCGGTTAGCCGTCAGCCAGTGCAGGGCGGTGGTTTTCTCACTGAGGAGCAGCGTCAGCCTGAGCCGCAACAGCCTAATCCGGTGCTGAGATCGGTCCGCACATTTGACCCACAGCAGCCAGCGCCCGTACCGGCGAACGAAGCGGAGGTGAAAGCCCAAAGCGAGTTTACCTATGTCAGCCCGCCGCAGCCCTACAGCCAGAACAGCGCCGCTGATGCTGCAGTCGCGACATCCCCCGTTAACCTGAGCGGATCGGTGAATGACACGGTAGCGGAAGGTGAGCTGAGGCAGAAGTTTCTCTCTGCGGCACGCATAGCCTGGCGCATCAGCCCGGCCCTGAAATCTTCTCTGGCGCAGACGGATGCGGCGGCAGCCAGCGTCGATGAAGCTAAAGGTCAGCGCTGGCCGCAGCTGGATGTCAGCGCCACTTCGGCCACCAAAGAGTTTGGCGGCGGGGTAAAAAGTTACGAAGGCCAAAGCAACATCCCGACATTGGGCGTTTCCGTCGCAACCAACCTGATCGACTTTGGTCAAACCAGCCGCACGATCGAGAGCCGGGAAGAGCGCGTGACCTCGGCGCAGCAGGCGGTGCAGGCTCAGCGTGAAGAGCTGGCGATGCAGGTGAGCAACGCGCTGATTGAGTGGAATAAACAGCAGAGGATAATTGCTATCAGCCAGCAGTACGTAGCGCGCATGAATCAGCTGACCACCATGCTCAGCGGCATTGTGCAGTCCGATACCGGCCGTCGCAGCGAGCTGACCCAGGCTAAAGGCCGTCTGCTACAGGCGCAGAGTTATCTGGAGAATGCCGAGTCGCGTGCGCGTGATGTAGAGATCACGCTCAACCGACTGATGGGCAATAGCCGCGTGACCTTGCCGGCGAGCGACCGCTGGGCGATGAACTTTGGCGATCTCACGCGCCAGCTGTCTGGTCTGGATACGCATCCACTGATTCTGCGGGCCAAAGCTGAAGAGCGCGCCGCATTCAAAGAGGCCGAAGCGATTAAGGCCTCTGGTCTGCCAAAGCTGAACTGGACGGTGAACAAGAGCACGCGCGAGGATCTTCAGGGGCGCCAGCAGGCATGGCAGACCGGACTCAGCGTGAGCTGGGGCTTATTCCGCGGCGGCTCAACCAATGCGCAGGAGATTGCTGCTATCAAACGTGCCGAGGCCAGTCGCCAGCAGGTACATGAGCAGCGCCGTGAGCTGGAAAACCGCATCCGTGCCGCGAATCAGGACTCTCACTCCATGGCAGATCGCGCGGCGCTGTATAAGAGCCTGATTGTCGAATCGGATCGCATCCGTAAGGACTTTTTTGATCAGTGGTATCATCTGGGCCGCCGGACACTGCTTGATGTGCTGAGCGCCGAGAGCGATCTCTACAATAACCAGGTAAGTGAAGTGAGTAACCGCTTCGACAGCTATGCTGCGATTCTGCGCGGCTATTCCAGCGCAGGGGTGCTCAGCCGCTGGCTGATGACGGGGCGTTAATAGCGTATGTACAATAGATAGCCGCGTTGAATTTGTATTGAGCGAGGTGAAAAACGGGCTATGCCCGTTTTTTCCAGGATCGGATGAATAAAGTAGCGAGCAGGAACAGTATCAGACTCTCTGACATCGACAACGCCAACATAATCAATCCATAAAGAAACTCAGCGTCATTGAATCCCTGGCGCAGCGAAAAATCCACAAATGTGACAATATTCCGCTGCAGCATGGGCAAATAGAGTTGATAATTAGCCACGAACAGTATCGCCGAAAGGAGACTGATTTTAACGAGGCTTTTCAGGCTGCAGGCAGACATCTTTTGTTACTCCATCTATCACTTCAATTACGCCTCATGGCAGTGATCTGTACATCACTCTTTATTCTAAATCATTTTTCTCGAAGAGTTTTGCACAGGCAAAGTAAAGAAGTTCAGAAGAGGGTAGTGTTATTAATTAAGAATATTATCTGAGAAGATAATTGATACTATATTTTTCGGAATTTTCAGGATTAACGCAGGAGCATCAATCTCCTGCGATCCACCTCAACTCACTTCACTATAAATGCCGGTCACGCGGCCGCGCAGGGTGATATCATTCATCCCACACTCGAACGGCACCTTACCGCCTGCCACATGAAGTTTTTTGCCGGGTAAAAGCGTTAGCTCGCGAATGCTGGTAGTGCCTTCAATTTCCACCAGCCATGTTCCGTCTGAGAACGTGGCCTGCTGCTCAACGAAATGCAATTTGCCCTCTGCGCGCACTGCCATGCCCTGCACCAGCGGTTTACTGAAAAAACTCGCATCTATGCTCAAAATGGAATTTTCTGTCAGTTTACCATCACTCAACGTGAAATTTTCCAGCCTGATAACCGCATCGTTCACTGTGCTGCTGTCGGTTTGAGCACCTCGTCCGGTAAGCAACCAGCGAATGCTGGCACCGGTCTCTATTGCGCACTGCACCGCAAAATCATAGGAAACTGTACCGCGCGTGTAGCGATTTTGCAGTGAACTGGCGGCGATGTTGAAATGGCGTGCGAGCTGGATTTTCTGAGTAAAACCATAGACCTGGCAGATTCTGTCCAGTAACTCGTCGTTATTCACCTGAGAATCGAGTATCAAAATATACTCTCCTGAGTATTTACTGTTACTCAATTGAGTATTACAGTGTAAGGAAATTCGGCAGTCACGACTTGTCATGGGTAAACGGAGTCAGGTGAGTGCGGATAATCTTCAAAAGGGAATCATGCATGATGGTGTGTGAAATCGCAATCCTCAGCCATTCCCGATCTCAACCGGTAACGCAGCGAGGTGCAGCATGGCGATTGAAGGTGAGGCAGTAACAGTCCCGCTGAGTGCGGGCCAGCGCGTTGATGGGCTTAACCATCTGGCACAGATACGCGGTCAGCTTTTGCATTGTCACTGCGAAAAAGATCTGGTGCGTTTCTTTGCTGATATGCGGGATAAAACCGATCGTCACGTGGCAACGAATAAGCGGGTATTAACTGCGATTCTGTATTTAGCCAATATTGGTCGTAGCCGGCATGACATGGCAATTAATCAATTTACCGCGGATGAGATCCGGGCGCTGATTCAGGCAATGAATCATTTAAAAGCGGTAGTGAGCTTATTTCCTAAAAGATTGACCTTGCCTGATTAATTAAGAAAGAACGTCAACAGGTGTAAATCCACCGGGCATCCCTTTGCCCGAATTCCGGAGTGCATAATGAGAAATACTGTTATTAACCTGCAACGTAGTGATGCAGAAGAATTAAATGCTTTACTCGATACGGTACGTAATAAGCAATGCGCAGAGGATGCGCGGGTTATTTCACTGCGTCTGGCGGCGCTCGCGGTTCACACTCGTAATAAAGTGCCCGGCGCGGCAGAAATTGTTGAACTGCTGGAGCAGGAGTCGCTGCGTTTTGAACATCAGGCGCAGGAGGTGCACTGATGGCGGATGAAATCGACCTGGCGCAGCAGCATGCTGCAGAACTGCTGGCGCGCAATATTGCCCGGGCGGTACAACGGCCGGTTGGCATCAGCGCCTTTTTTTGCGTGGATTGCGAAGCGCCCATTGCTGAAGCGCGTCGCCGGGCCATTCAGGGCGTCACCCGCTGCGTCAGCTGCCAGGCGGATAATGAACGCCGCATGAAACACCTGCGCAGCGGTGTGCAGTGAGCGGTCCACTGTCGTATCGGTATGTATGGAATGAGCCACGTCCGGCTATTGGCATGCCTTACCTCTGCCATGCGGAGCAGCAGCGGCGTACTCAGGGTTATCTCGCGCTGATTGCGGCGCAGCAGGCGCTGGCCCGTCAGCCCGGATGGATTCAGTTCACGCTGCAGCGCCGTATGGAGGTACTGGAAAACCGCCACGGCGCGGCGCGGGCTAACCGCTGGCTGACAGCGGTTTTTGCCCGCCGACTGTTACCCCGGCTGGAACAGGTCCATCAGCAATATCGCATCGATACCCTGCAGCGCGGCACCGCCGGTTTGCTGGCCGGCAGCGGTGATGCGCGTGCAGCAGGCACGCTGTGGGAATTGGTCCGGCGCTTTAATCGTCTGCCAGAGATATCCCGCGCCGATGTGGATCTGCTGGCGGGCGACATCGCGCACTTCATTTTTGCCGAACAGGCGCAGATGCATACGCAGTGCCGCGATGAATCTGACTACCGCTATACCCATCGCCTCTATATGTTAGCCGCAACCATCACGCGCGAGCTGCGACAATCAGCGCCGCTGTGGCACACGGTCACATCCCGCCTGTTTGACCCTGAGGCGATCGCCCCGGCGATTTTACGTATGCAGAGCACAAAGTGGTGGCAGCGCCAGCTGCGCCGGATGGCGGCGGCATGGCGCGAGCATCTGCACATTGCGCTGGGTAACGTCTGTAAACAGAAAACGGCCTATGTCAGCCCGCTGGCGTTGACCGAATGGCGCGAGCAGAAGCGCCGTACGCGTGAATTTCTTAAAGGACTGGAGCTGGAGGATGAGTGCGGCAACCGCATCAGCCTGATCGACAAGCACGATGGCAGTATCGCTAATCCGGCGATTCGTCGTTGTGAACTAATGACGCGCCTGCGCGGCTTTGAAACCCTTTGCACCGCGCTGGGCTTTGTCGGTGATCTCTTCACTATTACCGCGCCCTCAGCCTGGCACGCCACGCTGAGCAGTGGCTATGCCAATCGTCGCTGGAACGGCGCCAGTCCGGCAGACACGCAACGCTATCTGTGCCAGCTATGGCAAAAGATCCGCGCCCGACTGCAGCGGGAAAATCTGCGTGTTTTCGGTCTGCGCGTCGCCGAGCCGCACCATGACGCCACGCCGCACTGGCATCTGCTGCTGTTTATGCCGCCACATCAGCGGGAGCCGGTACGCGCCGTGCTGCGCGAGTATGCCCTGCAGCAGGAGAGCGATGAGCTGAGCAGTGCACAGGCGCAGCAGGCGCGTCTCCACGTCACGGCAATTGACGCAGCCAAAGGCAGCGCCACCGGTTATCTCGCCAAATATATCGCCAAAAATATCGACGGCTATGCGACAGACGCTGAGCAGGATCACGAAAGCGGCAAGCCGCTCAGGGAGATGGCGGCAGCGGTCTCCGCGTGGGCTGCGCGCTGGCACATCCGCCAGTTCCAGTTTGTTGGCGGTGCGCCGGTAACGGTATATCGCGAACTGCGCCGCCTGGCTGATAGCGACAGCGTACGAGGGCTGGATGCAGATTTTGCTGCCGCTCATCAGGCAGCCGATCGCGGCGACTGGGCAGGTTATGTGCAGGCGCAGGGCGGTGTGCTGGTGCGGCGTCAGGATCTGGCCGTGCGTAACTGGTATCAGGCGGATAACACGCTGAACGCATACGGTGAGGTGCAGCAGCGTATTAAAGGCGTCTATGCCACGGCGGTAGGTGCGGATACGCCCATCCTGACGCGGCTAATCGTGTGGAAGATCGTACCAAAACGCATCGCGGCGCCCGCCCCTTGGAGTTCTGTCAATAACTGTACGCCGATCGTTGCCTGTCGCGATCTGCCGCAGCTGGATCGCCGGCAGCGCCGGCGTTTGCTGGTTCAGATGCGTGCCCGTCAGCGGCCACCGCCGCAGCGGCTGTTCCGCAGTGCGGCGCAGGATGAACTGTACCGGGCTAAACTACAGATGCCCCCTCCGGCCTATTAGCGCACGTTAACCGATTAGCTGCTGTCGCGTGGGAAAAAGAGGCTAAAAGTCGCTAAAACAACGCGTGCCAGAGGGCGTGTTAAGGCTCACCGGGCGTGAGAATGAGCATTTGCGTTACGCTCGGGTTATAGCGGGAAACATCTTTCATATCATGTATATAAAAACCGTTTTCAATTAATACATTTTTCTTTCTCAGATGTGGAATGCTATGCTACTGTATGTATGTACAGTAATTTGATGGGGGGAGGGCGCGTGGATAATGATTTACAAGAACGGGTAATGCTTGAGCGGGTTGAGCTGATTGCCCGGTTAACATCGGAAGGTTTTTGCCGGGAGCGTGACAGGGAGATCGCACTAAGCCTGATCGCTGAAATTGCCAGTAATTCTGTCATGGCGAATAAACAGTTTTCCGTGGTGTTTTCTGCCGTGCCGCTGGAGAAGTAACCGTTAAGGTTATGCTGAACCGCACGGAGATAATCCTGACTATCGCGCCCCATACTCTCCGTTTTCATCTCTGAATGACTGCGGCTGCGGTGGTGTTCTCACCGCCTGCCGCGCCGTCTCCTGTCTCGCCTTTTTCCCTCTCTGTTTGCTCACCGCTGAGCGGACGGGCTCGCGTTGCTGCGCGCCGGCCATCGCGGGAAACTTATCGGTATCAGGGCCAGCAACATCGGCCATCCTCCGCTTTCAGCCGGGAGTTTCCATGACACAAATCTATGCCTTACAGGGCGATACCGTTGATGAGATCTGCTATCGCCACTACCGCCGTACTGAGCAGGTAGTGGAGCGCGTCTATCTTGCTAATCCGGGACTGGCTGCAGTCGGTGTGGTGCTGCCACACGGCTATGCGCTGGTGTTACCAGAGTTACCGGCGCCCGCGACCGGTGAAACCCTCGCGCTGTGGGATTAAAGCATGCACATCTCAACCGAACGTCTAACCGCCTTGCTCACCTACGCCCTTGCGGTGGTAATGGGCTGGCTGGGTAAGTGGAACCTGCAGGATATTGCCACGCTGCTCGGCATGGTGCTGGGTATCGGCATGTTTCTGGTGAGCTGGTACTACCGGCGCAAGACCTTTCTGCTGCTGAAGAGCGGGAAAATCAGCCAGGGGGAATATGAATCAGCCAATCGTTAAACGCTGCCTGGCCGGTGCAGTGCTGGCAATTGCGGTGACATTGCCGGGATTCCAGCGTCTGCATACCTCGGTGGAGGGGCTAAAGCTGATCGCTGATTACGAGGGATGTCGCCTGAGCCCGTACCAGTGCAGTGCCGGCGTCTGGACCGATGGCATTGGTAACACGTCTGGCGTGATCCCTGGCCGCAGCATCAGCGAGCGCCAGGCGGCCACGGGTTTTATCAGCAACGTACTGAACAGTGAACGTGCGCTGACGCAGTGCGTGGTTACCACGCCGCCGCAGGCGGTTTACGACGCGCTGGTTTCGTTTGCCTTTAACGTTGGCAGCGGTAACGCCTGCAGTTCGACGCTGGTGGCATTACTGAATCAGCAGCGCTGGCGTGAAGCCTGCGAACAGCTGCCGCGCTGGGTGTACGTCAAAGGCGTCTGGAATCAGGGGCTGGAAAACCGCCGCCAGCGGGAGCGTGCGTGGTGTCTGCGGGGCAGTCCGTGAACCGGGTTGCTGCCACGCTGATCGGCGTGCTGCTGCTGGCGCTGGCTTTTAGCGGCTGGCGCTGGTCGCAGGCCAGCGCCGGGCTGGTGAGCGCGCAACGCATCATAGGCACGCTGTCAGCGGGTATCGCCAGCCGTGACCAGACCATCGTCCGCCTGAATCAGCAATATCGCGCTGAGCAACAGCAGCTGAGCACGCTGCGTTTACAGCAGGGGCGCGCCAGTGCGGCGGCACTAACGCGAGAAGCACTGCTACAGAGGGAAACCGATGCCGATCCATCCTTACGTGACTGGTCTGCTGCTGCTCTGCCTGACGCTGTTATCCGGCTGCACGCCCGTCCCGCTTTCGCCAGCGCCGCAGATTATCTGGAGTGGCTGTCCGCGCGTGACCAGCTGCCCGATTCCGGCCAACCGGCTGCAAACCGCGGGCGATCTGGCCGCCGATAATCGCCAGCTGGAAGCGGCGCTGGTCGCCTGTGGTCTGCAAATTGACATGATTAAACAGTGCCAGGAGCAACATGATGCTGAAACCGCAACACCTGCAACAAGCGCTGACTGACGGCATACCGTGGCTGCAGCAGCATCCGGAACAACTCAGCGTGACGACGGGCAGCGGACAGATTGTCGCCACGCTCGCCACTTCGCTGTCGTTTGAATATCGCTATGCGCTGAACGTGACGCTGTTGGGCTACAGCGACGATCTCAATCTGGTGATGGTACCACTGCTGGCGTGGCTGCGTCGTCATCAGCCCGATCTCATGATGAACGACGCGCGCAGCGGCATCACGTTCGCCACAGATGCGGCCAATACGTTGCGTATTACCCTGCAGCTCAGTGAGCGCGCCATTGTCAGCGGTGAAGGTGATGCGCTGCACGTTGCATACGCCGACGAGAATCCGCTGGCGGCGAATGTTGATCGCCCGCTGCAGCTCTACGCGCACGGAGATCTGATCAGCAGCTTCCCGTCGTGAGTTGTTTAGTGATAGCTGAGCAAACGCAGACGCTTTGTCGCTTCTTATTAACCGGTGTGACACTAAGACTATGAATACACAACTCGCTGAAATACTGCGCCTGCTGCGCAATATCATTCGTATCGGTACGGTCGCTGCCGTAAATCCCGCAGAAGGTGTCTGCCGGGTCGATACCGGCAATAACACCACGGGCTGGCTGCCGTGGCTGAGCGCGCGTGCCGGTAAAACCCGGGCATGGAGCGCGCCGTCACAGGGTGAACAGGTGCTGGTGCTGTGTCTGGGCGGTGAACTGGAGACCGGTTTTGTACTGCCGGGTATTTTCTCTGATGTTCATCCGGCACCCTCGGCTTCGGCGGAGGCGCTGCACTGGTCGTTTGCCGATGGCGCAGAGCTGGCCTATGAGCCGCAAACCGGTGCGCTGCACGCCAGCGGCATCCGCACCGCGTCCATTAGCGCAGCGGAGAAGATTCTGCTGGACGCGCCGCTGGTGGAGTGCACGTCGCTGCTGAAAACCGCTCAGCTCAATGTGACGGCGGGTGGCAGCTTGCAGGGTGACGTCAGCCACAGCGGCGGGCAACTCAGCTCCAATGGCGTCGTGATGGATATCCACGATCACGGCGGCGTACAGCGCGGCGGCAGCAGAACGGACGGACCAAAATGACCACAGCAAAATATACCGGTATGAACCGTGAGAACGGCAGCGCCCTGAGTGACGCAGATCATGTGCGCCAGTCGGTGCGCGACATTCTGTTAACGCCGCTCGGCGCGCGCGTGATGCGGCGCAACTACGGATCGCTCCTCTCAGCGCTCATCGATCAGCCGCAAAATGAAGCGCTACGCCTGCAGATTATGGCGGCCTGTTACGTGGCGCTGCTGCGGTGGGAGCCGCGCATCACGCTCACTGGCATCAGCTTCGAACCCGCGTTCGACGGCAGCATGGTGGTAGAGCTGAGCGGCAACCGCAGCGACACGCTGCAACCTTTTTCCTTAACCGTTCCTGTGAGCTGAAAACATGGCAACTATCGATTTGAGTCAGCTGCCCGCACCTGGCGTGGTAGAGACGCTGAACTATGAAACGCTGCTGGCCGAACGTAAAGCCACGCTGATTTCGCTCTATCCGGCGGCGCAGCAGCAGGCGATCGCCCGCACGCTGGCGCTGGAGTCAGAACCGATCGTGAAGCTGCTGGAAGAGAACGCTTATCGCGAAGTTATTCTGCGACAGCGTATCAACGAGGCCGCTCAGGCGGTGATGGTGGCGTGGGCGCTGGATGGCGATCTTGACCAGCTGGGCGCCAATAACGGCGTCACACGGCTGGTGATTACGCCAGCCGACACCAGCACTATTCCGCCCACGCCAGCCGTGATGGAGAGTAACGACGATTTCCGCGCGCGCATCGCTTCTGCTTTTGAAGGCCTGAGCGTCGCCGGGCCGACGGGCGCTTATGAGTATCACGCCAAAAGTGCTGATGGCCGCGTGGCCGATGCCTCAGCCATCAGCCCGTCGCCGGCCAGCGTTACGGTTACCGTGCTGGCCCGCGACGGCAACGGCAGTGCACCGACGGATCTGCTGACGGCGGTCGAAACGGCGCTGAATGATGAGAATGTGCGCCCGGTGGCGGATCGCGTCACGGTGCAGTCGGCGCAGATCGTCAATTACGCCATCGACGCCGAGCTGTATCTCTATCCTGGTCCCGAGGCCGAGCCGATTCGCGCTGCCTCGCAGGCGAAGCTGGCAGCCTATGTTACCGCGCAGAAGCGACTGGGGCGCGATATTCGCCTGTCGGCGCTGTATGCCGCTATTCACGTTGAAGGCGTGCAGCGCGTCAATTTGATTCAGCCGATGGCTGATGTGGTACTCGACAAAACCCAGGCGGCGTTCTGTACCGGCTACACGCTGACGGTGGGAGGCTCTGATGAGTGATCGTCTGCTGCCGATCGGTTCATCAGCGCTGGAGGTGGCGGCAGCGGCGGCGCTGGCCAGCCTGGGCGATATGCCGGTTCCGCTGCGCGCATTGTGGAACCCACGCACCTGTCCGGTAGCGCTTCTGCCGTATCTTGCCTGGGCGTGGTCGGTGGATCGCTGGGATAGCGGCTGGAGCGAAGCGACCAAACGCGATGTGGTGGCCGCATCACAGTATGTGCATCGCCACAAAGGAACCATCGGCGCGATTCGTCGCGTGGTTGAACCGCTCGGCTATCTGATTCGGGTAATTGAGTGGTGGAAAACCAACGAGACGCCCGGCACGTTCCGGCTGGATGTTGGCGTGCTGGAGACCGGCATCACCGAGGAGATGTACCACGAACTGGAGCGGTTAATTGCCGATGCCAAACCGTGCAGCCGGCATCTGATTGGTTTGTCGATCAACCTGGACGCGCATGGCGTGATACCGGTGGCCGTTGCCAGCTATAGCGGCGATGAGCTGACAGTTTATCCCTATACCCCTGAAATTATTCATGTTGGCGGGCCGGTATATTCCGGTGCGGCGATACATCTTATTGACCTGACGGAAGTGAGCGTATGACCCAAAAATATCTTGCGTTACTAACCAACCAGGGCGCGGCGAAACTGGCCAATGCCGCAGCGCTGGGTACCAAAGTGAATATCAGTGCAATGGCGGTCGGCGACGGTGGCGGCACGCTGCCGACGCCCGATCCGGCGCAAACCAGCCTGATTGGCGAAAAGCGCCGTGCTCAGCTGAATTCGCTGACCATTGATAGCGCCAACAGCAGCCAGATTATTGCCGAGCAGATTATCCCGGAGGGCGAGGGCGGTTTCTGGATTCGCGAAATCGGTCTGTTTGACGCCGATGGCGTGATGATTGCAGTGGCTAACTGCGCGGAGACCTATAAGCCGCAGCTGGCCGAAGGCAGCGGCCGCACCCAGACGGTACGCATGATCCTGATCGTCAACAGCACCAGCGCCGTGACGCTAAAAATTGATCCGTCAGTGGTGCTGGCCACACGCAAATATGTGGATGACGCGGTAATTGAGGTAAAGGCGTATGCCGATAACTTGCTGGCTGTGCATCTTAAAGCCACCGACCCGCATACACAGTACGCACCTAAGGCCAGCCCAACCCTGACCGGAACGCCGAAAGCGCCTACACCTGTCGCGACAAAAAATGATACGCAGATTGCGACAACGGCATTTGGCCAGGCGCTGATGCAGGCGCACACGGGTGACAGTGATCCGCATATACAGTATTTGAAGAAAACGCAGCTTAGTAGCGCGACGAACAGCACCAGTGAGGATCTTGCTGCCACGGCTAAAGCCATTAAGTTAGCAAACGACAACGCAAACGGACGCGTGCCGCAAGAGCGCACGATAAATGGCAAAGCGCTGAGCGCCGATATCAGTGTGACAGCACAAGATATATTCAGCGGTCAGAGCGTGCCGATTGGCAACGCCGAGAACCTGAACACTTATCAAACACCGGGTCTGTACTATCAGCCTGCCAATGTGCAGGCAGCGGCAGGGGCAAATTATCCTGAAGCTGTGGCAGGTTCACTTGAGATCTATAAGCATGCTGGCATTACGCAGGTGTACAGGGTGTATAACAACTCGCGCTGTTACAGCCGCTCACTTTATGGCGGCACGTGGAGCGCCTGGACGATGCAGTATGACGGCGCTAATAAACCTTCAGCCGCAGATGTTGGCGCACTGCCATCAGGTGGTACTGCGATAGCAGCGAGCAGGCTGGCAACAGCGCGCACGATTGCTGGTGTGGCATTTGACGGCTCTGCGAACATTGCAATTTCTGCTGGGAATGTTGGCGCGTATACCACGGCGCAGGTTGACAATCTGCTGAGACAGGTAAATGTATCTGCTATCAGCTCGGTCCGATTAAGCGCCGTAACCTGGACAGGGTCTATTGGCAATAACCAACTTAGCTATGGGTCAGGCGGTGTGCTTACTGGCGTGCAGTCCACCGCTAATTACGCAGTAAATCTTCAGTTTGGCGTCCGATATATTCAGGTATTGGTCAATGGCGCCTGGGTCTCCACTACCAGCCTGTAAAGGAATAATGATGAATCTAATGAATTTAAAGCTATACACGCCGGATAATTCCCTGAAGATAACAGGGCTGAATGTAATGTATCTGCGTGATACGGATGGTCATGACTGGTATGCCGCGCAGAAAAATTTTTCCGCTGATACGGTAAAAATTGCTTATACAGACAATGGTGAAGTGCGGCAGTACAGCACTGATGTGTCTGCACTGTGGCCTGAAAATATGTCTGTGGGAGAAGTGAATGCCGCAGATGTTGAAAACCTTATACTGAACGATGGCGGCTGGCTTTTTGATGGGAAGGTTTTAACACAAAAGCCAAAAGATTACGTAGCAGAGGCTCAGCGCAGAAAGACGGGATTGCTTAATGAAGCAGCGCTTCACATTGAACCGCTGCAGGATGCTATTGATTTGGGAATGGCGACTGAAGACGAGGACTCACTTCTCACTAAGTGGAAAAGATATCGCGTACTGCTTAACCGTGTTGACATCGCCAGTGCTCCTGACATTAACTGGCCTGAACAGCCAGTCTAAACAAAGCCCCGTCAGGGGCTTTTTTTTACTTAAATACCGGAATTGTTTATTCATCTCTCAACAAAATGCTTTGAAATGAATAGATTCCATAGACCTGACATCCTAAGCACACCATTAACCAGGAGTGCAAAAGATGGCTGATTACCACCACGGTGTTCGCGTCGTTGAGATCAACGACGGTACGCGCACTATTTCCACTGTTTCAACCGCCGTTGTTGGCATGGTTTGTACTGCAGAAGATGCAGATGCCACTACGTTTCCCCTAAACCAGCCGGTGCTGATCACTAACGTGCAGGGCGCGATAGCGAAAGCGGGCAAAAAAGGCACGCTGGCGGCTGCGCTGCAGGCGATTGCCGATCAGTCGAAGCCTGTCACAGTTGTCGTGCGCGTGGCAGAGGGCACTGACGCCACCGAAACCACCTCCAATATCATTGGCGGGACGGATGAAAACGGCCACTACACCGGCATGAAAGCGCTGCTGGCCGCGCAAACCCAGCTGGACGTCAAACCGCGCATCCTTGGCGTGCCGGGTCTCGATTCACTGGAAGTGGCTACCGCGCTCGCCAGCATCGCCCAACAGCTGCGCGCCTTTGCCTATGTCTCGGCCTGGGGTTGCAAAACCATTGCCGAAGCGCGCTTGTATCGCCAGAACTTCAGCCAGCGCGAAGTGATGGTGATCTGGCCCGATTTCCTCGCGTGGGATACTACCACCAATCAATCGGCTACCGCCTTCGCCACCGCACGTGCGCTTGGCCTGCGCGCCAAAATTGACAACGATACCGGCTGGCACAAAACGCTGTCCAATGTTGGCGTCAATGGCGTGACCGGCATCTCTGCCTCGGTGTTCTGGGACCTGCAGCAGGTGGGTACCGATGCCGACCTGCTTAACGAAGCTGACGTCACCACGCTCATTCGTAAAGACGGTTTCCGCTTCTGGGGCAACCGCACCTGTAGCGACGATGCGCTGTTTCAGTTTGAAAACTATACCCGCACTGCGCAGGTGCTGGCCGATACCATCGCTGAATCGCACATGTGGGCCGTGGATAAGCCGCTGACGCCAATTCTGGTGCGCGAAATCATTGCCGGTATCAATGCGAAATTCCGCGAGCTGGTCAGCGCCGGTTATCTGTTGGGCGCCTCCGCCTGGTATGACGAAAGCGCGAACGATAAAGAGAGCCTGAAAGCCGGCAAGCTGTTTATCGATTACGACTACACGCCGGTGCCGCCGCTGGAAGATCTCACCTTCCGCCAGCGCATCACGGACACCTACCTGGCGACATTCGCCGCATCTGTAAACAGCTAAGGAGCAGAACACATGGCACTGCCACGTAAATTAAAGGCGATGAACCTGTTCAATGACGCCAACAGCTATCAGGGTGTGGTAACCGCCGTCACCCTGCCAAAGCTGGCGCGCAAGCTTGATCCCTACCGTGCCGGCGGCATGAACGGCGCGGCGCATATCGATAATGGCCTGGAAGATGACGCGCTCGACATTGAGTGGAGCATCGGCGGTATGGACGAACTGGTGCTGTCGCAGTGGGGCGCATCAGACGTGCCGCTGCGTTTCACCGGCTCTTATCAGCGTGATGACACCGGTGAAGAGATCGCGGTGGAGATTGAGGTACGCGGCAAACATCAGAGCTTTGATTTTGGCGAAGCCAAACAGAGCGAGGATAGCGAAACCAAAATCACCAGTAAAAACAGCTACTACAAGCTGACGTTTAACGGCAAAGAGCTGATCGAAATCGATACCATCAACATGGTGGAGAAGGTCAACGGCGTGGATCGCCTGGCGCAGCGCCGTAAAAACATCGGACTGGTGTAACCCTGCCGCCAGCGTCCGGCGCTGGCGCTTTCCCTCTTATTGCAAAGCGAGAACAACGTTATGGATCTCAACCAACCTATTGTGGTGCTGGAAACGCCAATCGTGCGCGGTGAAAGCGAAATCAAACAGGTCGAAGTGGTGCGGCCAAATGCGGGTAGCCTGCGCGGTGTACGGCTGGCGGAGCTGTGCCAGTCTGATGTCGATGCGCTGCTGCTGGTACTGCCGCGCATCACCGTTCCGGCGCTGACGAAGCCTGAATGTCATGCGCTTGATCCGGTCGATCTGATTGCACTGGGCGGCAAGGTGATCGGTTTTTTGCAGCCGAAGTCGGCTGCATAAGCTGGCCGCGTGACCTGACGGTGAACGATTTGATGGCGGATATCGCCACGCTGTTTCACTGGCCGCCGTCCGTAATGTATGAGATGCCGTTAGCCGAACTGCTCGACTGGCGGCACAAAGCCTTTATTCGCAGCGGAGCCACTCCGGATGAGCAATAACACCAGTATACAGGCGCTGCTGAACGCGGTTAGCAACGCCGTGCGGCCCTTTAGCGCGCTCGAAAATGCCAGCAAAAATCTGAAGATCGAGATTCAGCAGACGCAGGAAGGCATTGCGGCATTGGATGAGCAGCTGGCACAGGTTAGCCGGTTCCGGCAGAGCAGTCGCGATCTGGCGGCTACCCGTCAGCAGTTGCAGGCAGCCAAAGCGGATACCGCCGCGCTGGCGCTGGCCTTCAAAAACAGCGCCAACCCGACACGGCAGCAGGCAGCGGCGCTGGATGAGGCGCGTAAATCGGTTTCGGCGTTGCAAATCCAGTCCGGCGCGCTGCGCTTGTCGTTGCAACAACAGCGGCAGGCGCTGCTGGCGGCTGACATTGCTCCGCGCAATCTGGCGCGGGCGCAGCAGCAGCTGAAACAGGCCGCCGCGCAGGCAAACCTAAAAATGGTGGCGCAGCAGCAAACGTTGCAGCAGACCACAGCCCGGCAGGATCAACTTAACCAAATCCGCGAGCGCTATCGTAAAGGCCAGGCGCTGGCCGGGCAGATCCGCAGCGGCAGCTCTATGGCATTGGACGTGGCAAAGAGCGGGGTGCAGCGCGCGGCTTCGCTGCTGCGGCCGGGCTATGCATTTGCCGAAGCCAGCCGCCAACTGCAGAGCACGCTGGGCCTGGAGAATAACGCGCCTCAGCTCCAGGCGTTGCAGGCGCAGGCGCGCAGCCTGAGCCATAGCGGATCGTTCTCCGCAATCGAGGTCGTTCAGCAACAGATCGCGCTGGCGCAGGCCGGCAGCAGTGCGGATGAGATTTTGGCACAAACGCCGGCGGCGCTGACTAAGCCACCCGCCGGACCTGCTGCTCAGGCCGGCAGCGCATCGGTACCACGCGGGTTAACTGCTCCTGACAGCATGGGCGGCGATCTCAAGGCCCTGCAATCGGCTTACAGCAACATCAGCATCGATCTCTACGACAAGCTGGATGGCAGCCTGCGCACCCTCACGCAGGACGCTACGCAGTTCCTGTTACTGGTTGACGGCTGGATCCAGAAGAATCCGGTGCTGGCCAGCGGCATGGCGCAGGTCGCGATGGCTGGCGTGATATTTATCGGTGCGCTTGGCACTGTTGGGTCGGTGGTGGCACCGCTGATTACCGGCGTCAACCTGTTGATGGCGGGTGCGGGCATGCTGGGCAGCGTTTTCAGCGTGGTGGGCGGCGCAATTGCCACCGTGCTCGGCGGATTAACGCTGCCAATTGTGGCAGTGGTTACGGCGGTGATCGCCGGTGCACTCATTATCCGCAAATTCTGGGAGCCCATCAGCGCCTTTATCGGCGGAGTGGCGCAGGGCTTCAGCGCGGCGATGGGCCCAATTGCCGACGCTTTTGCGCCATTACAGCCGGTGTTCAACTGGCTTGGCGACCGGCTCAAAATGCTGTGGGACGGATTTGGCCGCTTACTGGAGCCTGTAAAGCTGACGCAGTCAGAGCTGGCTTCTGCCGGTGAACTGGGCCGTAAATTCGGCACACTGCTGGCCGATGCGCTGAAAATCCCCGGCGAGGCGCTAAATCAGCTGCGCGGCGGCATTGATTGGGTGCTGCAAAAGCTGGGTGTTATTGACAGCAAATCCGACGACCTGAAAAACAAGGTGCCATCGCCCGATGCGATGGCGACTGGCGGCGCCGGTGTTGATAGCAGCGGACCACGCTATGACGTGGCGCTGGGCGGTGCAACGTATCGTCCATTACCGGCGGCATCCGCATCCGCCGGTATTACTGATAACAGCCAGCATAGTTATCAGTATGAAATCCATCTGCCGCCGGGCGTTACAAAAGAGGACGTGCAGACAATAATTGAGCGCGATCGGGCCAGCCAGGCGCGCCAGCAGTGGGCGAATAGATACGGCATTCTGAGTACGGGGAATTAACGATGATGATGATTTACGGCATGCTGCCGTTTGTGCGTCAGACGCTGCCTTATAACCAGCTGCAGCACACCATCAACTATCGCTGGCCATCCAGCAGCCGCGTCGGGCAGCGCGCGGCTGCACAGTTTATCGGTCCGGGCGATGAAAGTATCACGCTAAACGGTGAGCTGCGTCCGGAGATCACCGGCGGTGCCATCTCCCTGCTGGCGCTGCGTCTGCTGGCCGATCAGGGGCTGGCCTGGCCGTTGATTGCCGGCAACGGCACCATTTTCGGTATGTATGTGGTGGAGTCGCTGGACAACACGCAGAGTGAATTCTTTGCCAATGGCAGCGCCAGTAAAATCACTTTTACCCTGAAGCTAAAGCGGGTAGATGCCTCGCTGACCGCGCTGTTTGGTGACTTGCAGGAGCAGGTTAGCGGACTGGCGGACGAGGCGAAAAACCTTGCGACGCAGGTCAGGGGGCTGATGTGATAAACCCGCTCAGCAACGTGCTTCTGCAAACCGGTGCGCAACTGACGCCGGATTTTAGCCTCAGCATGAATGCACAGGATATTACCACCAACGTACGCCAGCGCTTGATCTCGCTCACCCTGACCGATAACCGTGGCTTTGAGGCCGATCAGCTCAACATTGAACTGGACGATGCCGATGGTCAGCTAATGATGCCGGCGCTGGGCGCGGAGTTGCAGCTGTCGCTGGGCTGGCAGGGGTTTGCGCTAACGGACAAAGGCCGCTTCACGGTCGATTCGATACAGCACCATGGCGCGCCAGATGCTCTGACCCTTACCGCGCGCAGCGCTAACTTTCTTGGCTCACTCAATCAGCAGCGTGAAGTTTCGTACGATAACACCACGCTGGGGGATATTGTGGCGCAGATCGCCGCGCGCAATCATCTGCAGCCGCATCTGGCTGCGGGGTTTGCCGGTATCAGCGTGCTGCACATCGACCAGACGCACGAGAGCGATGCCGGTTTCATGACGCGGCTGGCCACGTTGTATGGCGCGGTAGCCGCGGTGAAAGCCGGTAAGTTACTGTTTATTCGTCCCGGTAACGGCACCAGCGTGAGCGGCAAGCCGATTGCGCCGGTTATCCTGACGCGTAAAGAGGGTGACGCGCATTCGTTTAACCTGGCAGGGCGCGATGGCTACACCGGCGTAACGGCGCACTGGCTCTCAACCAAAGCGTCAAAACCGCAGCAGGTCAATCTGCAGCGCAAGACGAGCGAACAGGCTGCGTTCACGGTGGATCATCCTGCGGCCAAAACGCCTGGCATGCCCGCCGTGGCTAAACCGGGGCAAGAGAACTACCTGGCAGGCAGTAAAGAGAATGTGTTTACGTTGACCACGCTTTACCCTACTAAAGAGCTGGCGATGCGTGCAGCTGAAGCGAAATGGAAAAACCTGCAGCAGGGGCACGCGAGTGTTTCCCTTAAGCTGGCGAAAGGGCGTGCGGATCTGTTCCCGGAAACGCCGGTTACGCTATTCGGCTTCAAAACGGTGATCGACAGGCAGCCGTGGCTGATAACGAAAGTCACTCATCTGCTGAACGCCGGTGGTTTTACCACGCAGCTGGAGTGCGAGATTTTACTGGAAAATGCGGAGTACGAGGCAAAGGAGAAATGATTATTCACATAAAGTGAATTGTTGTTGCTCTTTTTGTGAATTTGGCGCACTATGTTGACAAGCTTACGAGGAGACAAACCGATGATGCATTGCCCGCTTTGCCAGACTTCTGCCCATACCAAAAGCAGCCGTTACATCTCGAAAGAGACCAAGGAGCGCTACCACCAGTGCACCAATATCAACTGCAGCTGTACCTTTAAAACGCATGAGTCGATCACCGCGATGATTTCGAGTCCGGGGAATGTGAATAAAGTGCAGGCCAGCACGCTCAACCGCGCGTAAACCGGGCCTCCGATCAGCTGGAGACGCTGGTTAGCCGCATCAGCCTGGAGAAGGGCGTCAGCTCAGTCCGCTGGCAGGCATGTGGGCTGGAGGAGGGGTGACTGGTATCCGCTCCCACCCCAATAAAACAGCCGCTTTATCCCAAACGCGCGACACGTGTTCCGGCGTCATCAATATGCTGGCGCAAAGCCTCAATACAAGGGGCAAAATTGGTGGAAAAGCGTTCGCAACTGCTGGCTGCTGTGTAAAACTCCTCCGCCAGCGCCAGCGCTTCCTGCCAGATATCACTGCTAATGATCTGTGGTAGTAATGCCGGTCGAAGCTCATTCACGATCGCGCCGCCGGCTCTGGGGGCAAACCCCATCGGCAGGATATCGTAGGCCGGCGCAAGGCGATACGGGCGGCCATGACTGCTGATGAACGACAGATTTCCGTGATGCATGTCCGTATTGCCGATTAACATTCCGAACGCCCAAAGCCGGGCTGTCTCAGCTGCGGCATCGGGATGAACATGTCCATCTTTAATAAGGCTGTTAACCAGAACAGGCCAGGATTCTCTGGCCTTGCCTATGAATTCAGCATCAAGCGCCCTTAGCGAGAAGACGCCAATACGGCCCAGTGGGCCAGCGCGGTCAAATCGCGGGACTTCAAGGAAGCGCTGTCCGCCAAAATCAAATACTTCAGTTTCCTTACCCAGCACTCCCAGCGCCAAATGTTCAGCGAGCAGAAGATCGCGCCACCGTTCGCTTACCGGGTTATCGTCTGAGGTTGTAAATTTTACTAAAACGTGGCCGCGCTCGGTATAGGTACAAAATTTCGGTTGTTCACCGCCGGCAGATGAACCCGGCGCCTCCCCGGCGCTTGCCGATAATGCCAGCACGGGATAAGCGGTGGCACGTTCAACCGGGGTAGGTACCGGCATCGTCAGGAAGCGTTCTCGCGCTTGTTCGCCAATCACCAGATTGCCGATAGCATCATGGCCATTGACCAGTAACGCCCTTACGACATCTGAATCTGACCATTGCTCTGGATTAAGTGGCAGGCCGAGATCTGCTGCATAGGTTGAAGCATAGGCGCGTCCCAGATACCCCTGCGGACGCATGTCAAACAGCCACCAGGGCAGGCCGTCGCTATGGAGACTAACGTTATTGTTCTGCAGCATGACAAAACTCTCTGGACGAACAGGAATGAGTTCGCCAAGCGGTTTGATCAGCCCTTCATCCGTGATGCGATATATGGGCGCGGATCTGAACCCTCGCCAGGCGTCACGCAGCGCGTAGTGAATAGATGGGCCCGCTCCAATCCGCACAATATCATCGCTCATCTCTCTTAGCGCACGCGATAGCGTAGGCTGACTAATATCCATTTTTCAATGATTTGCTTTGCATTCATTGGACCATGATTGAGCAACTGGCGTACCGTATCAGCGTGAGCTGGCATATTGTGAATCGCTTTTTGAATAGGTAAATGAATAGGTTTTTGAATAGACAATTGTAGGGCATTCTAGCAATTGATTAGCGACTAATCACGACGACGATGGGCAGAGAAGATGTTTTGGTGTAATGGTTGAGGGGAATGTTCAGAACAGTTCGGGCAAATCCGGGCAGCTGCGCCAGAGCATTGCCGGCACGCGTCAGGAAATTATCGCGCCGGTGGTCTGGATTGGGTCCCAGCAGATTAACGTGGCACAGCTGGTGCTGGATACTGTCGCACTGGTGCAGCAGCTGGCCGAACAGCTGGCCAGCCACACGCCCCCGGATACTGGCCAGCCTACGAACAGCAGCGCCATTGCGCAGAGTGGGCAGCAGGAAATACTCACCCGTCATAGGCCAGTAAGCCCCCACAACCCGTTACCGCAGCGGGTTTTTTATTACCCGTCACCAGACCGCATCAGACGCACGCAGCGCCACGCACCGGCGCGACCATCGCCCCGCAGAACCATCAGGAGATCGTGCGCAGAGCGCGCGGTTGGCTGCGCCACAGCCCCGGAAAAATAATTGCTCCGCAGAAAAAATCGGCGCTACACCGCACCCGCCTGCGAGTTTTGCATCATAAAAATTTTTCAGTTTTATTTTTCTACAAACCGGACCGCCGCGCCGCTGCTGGCTTTCTGCGAGAGTTCGCCAACTGAAAAGAGTGAAAAGATTTTCAGTGTTTTCAGTTTATGGGATCGAATGAGGATCTAATTGTGTTATTAAGTGATTGAATAATTTGAAATATATTTTTTATGTTCTTGTAAGGATCAATTCTTGAGTGATGGTGTAGTAAAAGAAAAACCCGCTATGCCAGAGTTGGCGCTGGTTCATAGAAAGTAAGCTACATTTCAACACTGAAAAAACTGAATTCAAAGCTTAGAAACTAACTAAAATGATTGGGTATTGTCATTAGAATCGTGGCTTTGATTCTCTACCCACTCTGGATGTTCATGGTTCATTTTTTCATTGATGACATTCTTAGTATCAGGTGATGTCAAAATAAAGATCTAAAATAAAATATTATTTATTTCAACTTTGACATGTGCCTCCGAGTCTAGAAAATCATCGGTTATATAGGACCATTTGTGTTTTATTAAAGGGGCTTCTGGATGTTGTGTCTTAACTATCCCGATTTGTTTATAAATCCAATTAATTGCACTGTTGTTAGTCGGGATGTAAACTTGGTTCCCACTGTAATCAAATGGCCCAACGTCATAAGTATTTTGAGTGTTTCCATCATAAACCTTAACATAACATTTCTGTGCCATTATTATTTCCTGTTAACCAATGTATCGTACTTGCATTCCATTATATAATGGCCATTCTTTTATTAAATCATTAAGCAATTTTTGAATGTGCGTATTATCATTCGATGCTGCCTTTCCAACATAATCATTTCCTATTTGGAATGTTTCATATCGCATAGCCATGGATGGGGTGTTTTTTTCAAACCCAATAGGTGAAATGCCATTTATTTGTGTAACGCTCACATCGCCTGCTTTAGATACCCAAAGAATATGATGGCCAGCATTATCATTGCATATAGATAAAATTTGCGAAAGTTGAGCGGTAGTAGGGTTATTGTTTAAATTCATAAAAAAACCTTCTTCAATGATGTTTTAATATTAAATTAGCTTGTACCCGTATTCATTATCATTACTCAACGAGCACTTAGCAACTTCAAAATTTCATTAAAACTGTACATTTATACACATGCGAGAATGTAAACGTCTCAGGCTGAAGGCATTTTTTTATGTAAGGCTTGAAGAAAAGCTCAAGTGCGGAATTATTAGAAGCGGAACATTTGTACTGGTTCGGCGGGACTGGCTGAAAAGTCATGCGACACTTTTGCCACACCTTAGCGATTTCAGGTATGTAAAACTGCGTCGTTAGCCATGAAAACAATTGAAATTAAGAGAAATTTTGGTGGCCCCTGCTGGGTTTGAACCAGCGACCAAGCGATTATGAGTCGCCTGCTCTAACCACTGAGCTAAGGGGCCAGCGGAGCGGGGATTATAAAGTATCTCGAATAGGTGATCCAGCATTCGCCAACCGGTTGGCGAAAATTAGCACAATACCTGAGTCATTGATCTCTCAGCAAAAATCCTCAAGCTCTGCCTTACAGCGGAATTAACGCACAATCCCGGCCGGTTTTGAGACAAGGCTGGCTGCTGCCTTGCCTCAACCTGCTTTACTGCTGGCGATAACGTGAAGCCGGCTGGCTAAGCGAGATAAACGGCAGAATCGCACTGCGTGACTGCTCGAACGTCTGCCACAGGCCCATATCCTCTACCGAAGGGATCGTGATGGGCTCACCGGCATCCAGCCCGCGTAGCGCCGCCGCCACCAAATCCTCCACCTCCATCACCATATGCGCCGGCAAGTCATCAACAGAGCGTCCGGTGCGCTGGAAGATCTCGGTGCGCGTCAGGCCCGGCAGCACCGCCTGAATGCGTAATCCGCTATCAGCCAGCTCACGCTGCATGTTACGCGTTAAAGAGAGCACGTAAGCCTTGGTTGCGTTATAAGCGCCATTGGCGTTCTCGTTAACCAGCGCCAGTACTGAAGCGATATTCACAATGGTTCCTGCACCGCGGCTGCGAAAAGCTTGTGCTGCGGTATAAGCCAGCTGGGTAAGCGCGACCACATTTAGCGTCAGCATGGTCTGGGTCTGGGCGATATCCGCCGTCACAAACCCGCCATCGACCGTCATGCCCGCATTATTCACCAGCATGGTGATCTGAGGATTATCCTGCAACTCGCGGTCGATGCGTGCCAGCGCGTCCGGCTGGGTAAGATCGGCTGCCAGCACTTTCACCTCTACGCCGTGCGCATCCCGAATCGACTGCGCCAGCTGCTGCAGACGTGCCGCATCGCGCGCCACCAGAATCAGGTTGCTGCCCCGGGCGGCGAGCTGAGTTGCGTAAGTTGCACCAATGCCGCTGGATGCGCCGGTAATCAAAGCCAGTTGTTGTGTCATGTTTTTGCCTTTTAAATGATGGTCATCATATCTACATGTGAATAATATGACGGTCATCATATACTTCGTCAAGCTGGAATATGATGGTCGTAATAATTACACTGATTGTCATTAACGATAAGCAGGATCTGAGAAATGGAAAAGCTGAATCACAAAGCGCAGACGCGTCAGCGCATTCTGGATGAAGCCGCCGTGGTAATGCGCGAGTGCGGTACGGAAGGGATCGGTGTGGCGGCCCTGATGAAGCGTGCCGGGCTCACGCATGGCGGCTTTTACGCGCATTTTGCTTCGCGTGAAGCGTTAGTAGAGGCAGTAATAGAGCAGATGTTCGTGGATTCCACGCAGCGCTTCGCTGAATACACGCGCATCAGCGATCCGACACAGCGCCTGCATCAGCTGATTGATAACTATTTGTCTGAACATCACCGCGACACGCCGGGCGAAGGCTGCCCGATGCCGGCGCTGGTCAGCGAAATGGCGCATCTGCCGCTGGAGGCACGCAGGCTGTTCTCGGCGCGGCGTGCCGGACTGCGTCAGCGGTTGGTGGATACCCTGAATGAGCTCAACCATCCGCAGGCGGAAGCGGCTGCAACCAGCATGCTGGCGGAGATGGTCGGTACGGTGGCGCTGGCGCGCGCCTGTCCGGATGAGGCCGAAGCACGCGAGATGCTGGCGGTAAGCCGCCAGTCGGTAAAACAGCGTGCCGGGCTGGAGAGCGCATGAGCGATCACGACATTCGCGATATTGTCGCGCCGGCGTTGCAGGTGCTGTTCTGCGGCATCAATCCGGGAAAATCCTCAGCGCATACCGGCTATCACTTTGCACATCCCGGTAATCGCTTCTGGAAGGTTATTCATCAGGCTGGCTTTACCCGCGAGCAGTTAAAACCGGAGCAGGAGCAGCGGCTGCTGGAGACCGGCTGTGGCATTACCATGCTGGTGGAGCGTCCCACGGTGCAGGCTAACGAGCTGGCGGGCGATGAGCTGCGGGATGGCGGGGAGCGGTTACAGCAGAAGGTGCTGCGCTATCAGCCGCGTGCGCTGGCCGTGCTGGGGAAAGATGCGTTCCGGAAAGCGTTTCGTCAGCGCAAAGTGGAGTGGGGCGAGCAGCCGCTGATGCTGGGCGAGACGCAGATTTGGGTGCTGCCGAACCCCAGCGGATTGAACCGGGCCTCGCTGGAGGAGATGGTAGCAGCGTATCGCCAGCTTTATGCGCGGTTGCAGAGCTAGCGTGTGGCAGGCACAAATAAAAAACCCCGGCAAGCCGGGGTTTTTCTTTGCGTATCGACAGATGTGATTAATCGTCGAGGAAGCTACGCAGCACTTCAGAGCGGCTTGGATGGCGCAGTTTACGCAGCGCTTTGGCTTCGATCTGACGGATACGCTCACGCGTAACGTCAAACTGTTTGCCCACCTCTTCCAGCGTATGGTCGGTGTTCATATCGATACCGAAACGCATACGCAGCACTTTCGCTTCACGCGCGGTCAGGCCAGCCAGCACATCGTGGGTGGCAGAACGCAGGCTCTCGGACGTTGCAGAGTCCAGCGGCAGCTCCAGCGTGGTGTCTTCGATAAAATCGCCCAGATGCGAATCTTCATCATCACCAATCGGCGTCTCCATGGAGATCGGCTCTTTAGCGATTTTCAGCACTTTGCGAATCTTGTCTTCCGGCATCAGCATACGCTCAGCCAGCTCTTCCGGCGTCGGCTCGCGGCCCATCTCCTGCAGCATCTGGCGCGAAATACGGTTGAGCTTGTTGATGGTCTCAATCATATGCACCGGAATACGGATGGTACGCGCCTGGTCGGCGATAGAGCGGGTGATAGCCTGACGAATCCACCAGGTGGCATAAGTCGAGAACTTATAACCACGGCGATATTCAAACTTATCGACCGCTTTCATCAGGCCGATGTTGCCTTCCTGAATCAGATCAAGGAACTGCAGACCGCGGTTGGTGTATTTCTTCGCGATAGAGATAACCAGACGCAGGTTCGCTTCAACCATCTCTTTCTTCGCACGACGCGCTTTCGCTTCGCCGATCGACATGCGACGGTTAATGTCCTTCACCTGCTCGATAGTCAGGCCGGTCTCTTCTTCAATCTGATGCAGCTTCTGCAGCGAACGCATAACGTCATCTTCAACTTCAACCAGCTTTTCTGACCACGGCTTATTCATGGCCAGCGCGGCTTTGAACCAGCTTTCACTGGTCTCATTACCGGTGAACAGCGTGATGAAGTTCTTCTTCGGCATTTTGCACAGTTCAACGCACAGCTTCATGATCAGGCGCTCTTGCGTACGCACGCGCTCCATCATTTCACGCATGTTGTTGACCAGGTAATCGAACTGCTTCGGTACCAGGCGGAACTGTTTAAACACTTCAGAGAGGTTATTGATCTCAGCAACAGCGTCAGCATGGCTGCGACCTTTAGCCTTGATGACGGTGCGCGTGGCTTCGTACTGCGTACGCAGATCGCCAAACTTCTCGCGCGCCAGTTCCGGATCGATAGAGTTATCGTCATCGGAGCTGTCGTCATCGCTCTCTTCGTCTTCTTCTTCGTCGTCGTCGCGATCTTCTTCAGAGAGCTCAGAACCCACGTGCGTTGCGGTTGGGGCGAGATCTTCTTCCGCGTTCGGGTCAACAAAGCCAGTGATTAGATCGGACAGGCGGGATTCGCCCGCTTCTACGCGATCGTACTGATCGAGCAGATAGGTGATGGCTTCCGGGTATTCGGCAACGGAGCACTGAACCTGGTTGATACCATCTTCGATGCGCTTCGCGATGTCGATTTCGCCTTCACGCGTCAGCAGTTCAACGGTACCCATTTCACGCATGTACATGCGCACCGGATCGGTGGTACGGCCAATTTCAGATTCAACGCTGGATAAAACCTGAGCGGCGGCTTCCGCGGCATCTTCGTCAGTATCGGTGCTGTTCTCATTCAGCATCAGATCATCGGCATCCGGGGCTTCTTCCACCACCTGAATACCCATATCGTTGATCATTTGGATGATGTCTTCGATCTGATCGGAGTCGACGATATCTTCCGGCAGATGGTCATTGACCTCAGCATAGGTCAGATAGCCCTGCTCCTTACCACGGGTGACAAGCAGCTTCAGCTGTGACTGCGGGTTTTGCTCCATAAGACGGTATCCACACTTCTGTTAATTAGATTGGTGTCGGTCGGCAGCGAGCCAACTATAACAGTGAAGGCGTTGTGTTTTTGCCGCTGCCTTCAACGCGGCCAGGGCTTCGGCCCTTTATAATTCGGCACTTAAGCCGCTTAAAATTCTGTTTTATGCTTCCGGCTTCGCTTATAGCGTCTAAAAAACCGGAAACTATAACGGACCAGAGGGAGAGACGTTCACCGTACTCACCGTTCCGGCCCGAAAAAAATGCTTATTTCTTCGCTAATGCCTGGCTTAATGCCCAGAACTCGCGACGTTCGGCGGCACTCAGGCCCTCGGTACGATCGCGCGCAATTAAGGCTTCGAGGCGCTGCTCCAGCGCAGAGTCGTAAATGCTGGCCAGCGAATCCTGAAAAACTGCTTCCGCCTCTTCATCCACTATCATGTGGTTCCAGGTGGCCAGTGTTTCAAGGGGCTGACTAAATTCTGTTCCGCGATATAACTCTAGTAGCTGTCCGGTGGTCAGGCCAGGATTCTCGTTACAACGGCTGACTAACTCCACAAACAGGGGCAAACCCGCCAGCTTTGCCTGCTCCAGTCCGTCCAGTGCAGGAACGATGGCGGCAAATTGCGGATTCTGCACCAGCAGGGCAATCAGTACGCGCATGGTAGTGCGCTTTAACGGCGGTGCCGTGGGTGCTGCACCGCTCTCAGCCAGCTTCGGCATGAGCTTGTCTAACTGGTTATCGTCAAGAATGCCGAGTTTATTACCCAGCGTCTGACGCATATAGATACGCAGCGTTTCGCCCGGGATCTGGCTGATGAGCGGCAGAGCCAGCGTTGCCAGCTTGGTGCGGCCATCGCGCGTGCTCAGATCCACCTGCGGCATCAGGCTGTCGAACAGAAACGTGGAGAGCGGCATCGCCTGCTCCATCCGCGCTTCGAAAGCCTCTTTGCCCTCTTTACGCACCAGCGTGTCGGGATCTTCGCCATCGGGCAAAAACATAAAGCGTAGCTGACGACCGTCATTCATGTAAGGCAGTGCGGTCTCAAGCGCGCGCCATGCCGCTTCACGTCCGGCCCGATCGCCGTCGTAACAGCAGATCACCGTATCGGTAGAGCGAAACAGCAGCTGAATATGTTCAGCGGTGGTAGAGGTGCCCAGCGAGGCGACGGCATAATCAATGCCAAACTGCGCCAGCGCCACCACATCCATATAGCCTTCAACAACCAGCAGACGCGCCGGTTGAGGATGACTCTTCTGTGCTTCATACAGGCCATACAGCTGGCGGCCTTTATGGAAAATCGGCGTTTCCGGTGAGTTCAGATATTTGGGGGTATCGTTGCCCAGCACGCGCCCACCAAAACCAATCACGCGTCCGCGCTTATCGCGAATCGGAAACATCACACGATCGCGGAAGCGATCGTAGGTGCGGCCCGAATCGTTACTCACCAGCATGCCCGCTTCCATTAAGGATTCGCGGTCCTCTTTCTGCTGGCCAAAGCGCTTCAGCACGTTATCCCAGCCGGCAGGCGCATAGCCGATAGCAAAGTGATCGATCACTTGCTGGCTGAGCCCGCGCGTCGCGAGATACTGCTGGGCAGATTTCGCCTGTGGACTGCGCAGGCTTTGCTGATAGAAGCCGTCGAGACCTTCCAGCAGCTGATACAGGCTTTGACGCTGATGGCGCTCCATCGGACTGGGACCATTGCCCGCTTCATACGGCACTTCTAAGCCGTGTTGCGTGGCAAGCTCCTCTACGGTCTCGACAAAATCCAGACGATCGTGATTCATCAGGAAGTCGATGGCGTTACCTTTGGCACCACAGCCGAAGCAGTAATAGAACTGCTTCTCACCGCTTACGGTGAAAGAGGGGGTTTTTTCGTTATGGAAAGGACAGCACGCGTGATAGTTCTTACCCTGCTTTTTCAGCTTAACGCGGGCATCGATAAGGTCCACGATATCCGTGCGGGCAAGTAAATCATTGATAAAAACGCGTGGGATTCGTCCAGCCATAGGCCCCGGATTTTCAGCTCATAAACGGCAACAAGCCGCGCTTCCTTTCGGAAAGCACGGCCTTTTACTTTACTCTGTCTGCGTGTAACACGCGGCGGAAGCGAACTTCCGAAAGAAATTAGTACAGACGAGTGCGGCGTGCGTTTTCGCGAGCCAGTTTCTTGGCGTGACGCTTAACAGCAGACGCTTTAGCGCGCTTACGTTCGGTCGTTGGTTTTTCATAGAACTCACGACGACGAACTTCAGCCAGAACGCCTGCTTTCTCGCAGGAACGCTTGAAGCGACGCAGTGCTACGTCGAACGGCTCGTTTTCACGTACTTTAATTACCGGCATGTAACTCTCACCTCAATAAAATTCGGTTTTGCTGCTGACTGCGGCGTCAGCACTTTCAAAATGGTGCAGCATTTTACTCCAGGCGCGGCTGGCTTGTAAAGCACCATGGATAATTTAGAACCAACAGGAGCGTTTGCCTGTGCGGCTGCCGGTTTTTTCAGGTCGGGGAGTATAGCGCACTCTTTGTGCGACACAAAAACACTTTTTCGCAGGCAAAGTTGCTCAGGCGGTGATTTGCCTGTGGTACACTGCGCGCCGCAAGAAGAGGGTGATAAAGCTATGCGAGTTCTGGGTATTGAAACGTCCTGCGATGAAACCGGCATCGCGATTTATGACGATGCGTCCGGTCTGCTGGCGAATCAATTATATAGCCAGGTAAAACTGCACGCCGATTACGGCGGCGTGGTGCCGGAGCTGGCATCGCGCGATCACGTGCGCAAAACCGTTCCGCTGATTCAGGCCGCGCTGAAAGAGGCCGGTTTGCAGGCGGGCGACATTGATGCGGTTGCCTACACCGCCGGCCCTGGCCTGGTGGGTGCACTGCTGGTGGGCGCAACCATTGGGCGCGCGCTGGCGTTTGCCTGGAACGTGCCGGCGGTGCCGGTGCACCACATGGAAGGCCATCTGCTGGCGCCGATGCTGGAAGAGAACCCGCCCGCGTTCCCGTTTGTGGCGCTGCTGGTTTCAGGCGGCCATACGCAGCTGATCAGCGTGACCGGCATTGGTGAGTACACGCTGTTGGGTGAATCGATTGATGATGCTGCCGGCGAAGCCTTCGACAAAACCGCCAAGCTGCTGGGCCTGGACTATCCTGGCGGGCCGATGCTGTCGCGCATGGCGCAGCAGGGCACCCCTAACCGCTTTAAGTTCCCGCGTCCGATGACCGACCGTCCGGGGCTGGATTTCAGCTTCTCCGGCCTGAAAACCTTTGCGGCGAATACCATCCGCGAGCACGAAGGCGACGAGCAGGCGCGCGCCGACATTGCCCGGGCGTTTGAAGATGCGGTGGTGGATACGCTGATGATCAAGTGCAAGCGCGCACTGGATCAGACCGGTTTTAAGCGCCTGGTGATTGCCGGTGGCGTCAGCGCCAACCGCACGCTGCGCGAGCGCATGGCGGAGATGATGCTGGCACGCGGTGGCGAAGTCTTTTATGCCCGTCCTGAGTTCTGCACCGATAATGGCGCGATGATCGCCTATGCAGGCATGGTGCGGCTGAAAGGCGGCACGCGTGGTGAGCTGGGCGTTAGCGTACGGCCGCGCTGGCCGCTGGCCGAGTTACCCGCCATCTGAAAAGAAAAAACCGGCCTCGCGCCGGTTTTTTTATTTCTGCCGCTTTTTGCGTTTCCACACGCGGTTTTCCTGGCCGCGCCACAGGCGCTGGATGTTGTCGTGATGTCGCAACAGAATCAGGCAGCTCAGCATCGAAACCGGAAAGGTAAACTGGGGTTTGAACCACCAGACGTAAAACGGCGCAATCAGCGCACTGACAATCGCGCCCAGCGAGGAGTAACCGCTCAGCAGCACCGTCAGCAGCCAGGTACCGGTCATCAGGCCGGTTAAATCCCAGCCAATCGGCGCAATCGCGCCAAATGCCGTCGCCACGCCCTTGCCGCCGCGAAAGCGGAAGAACACCGGATAGATGTGGCCAAGACAGGCTGCAATTGCCGTCAGGCCGAGGTACATCGGCGTCACGTGTAGCAGATACGCGATCCAGACCGGCAGCATCCCTTTCGCGACATCGAAAATCAGCACCGCAGCGGCGGCGGCTTTGCCACCCACCCGCAGGACGTTTGTCGCGCCCGGATTGCCGGAGCCAGCGGTACGGGGATCGGGTAAACCGGCGAGTTTACAAACCAGTATCGCACTGGAAATCGAACCGCAAAGATACGCGAAAATAATCATACCAAGCGCGATAGCACTCATAGCGTCGTACCGTTCCTTTTGGGTCGTTTTGTTCTCGATAAGCGTGGATAATACGCATAATCCGCCGGGAGTGGTATCCGGCAAGGCCAAAAACAGAGACTGACATCATGGATATCGTATTTATAGAACAACTCACCGTGTTCACCACTATTGGCGTTTACGACTGGGAGCAGGGCATGCAGCAGAAGCTGGTGCTCGATGTCGAAATGGCGTGGGACAACCGTCGTGCCGCGGCCAGCGACGATGTCAATGATTGCCTGAGCTACGCCGATGTCACTGAAGCCATCCTTGCCCATCTGCAAGGGCAGCGTTTCGCGTTGGTGGAGCGTGTGGCAGAAGAAATCGCCGATCTGTTGATGATTCGTTTCAAAACACCCGGGGTGCGCATCAGGGTAGGAAAACCGGGCGCTGTGGCGCAGGCAGCATCCGTTGGCGTCCGTATTGAGCGCGGGACTATTCCTAAATAAATTCTGCGTGATTGCCATCACAATGAAACCAAACCAAATTAGTGTGTGTCTCACTTGAGGCCGTTGCGCTAACGGATGCAAAGTTGCCGAAATCGTTAAGGTTTCCTTCAGCCATGCGCAGGCATAATTTCAGGCGGTAGCCGCGTGCGACCGCCTTTTTACTGTTTAAAACGGATAGAGGAAAAATTTTGATGGCAGACATTCATCAGCTATGGGTAGCTGCAATCCTAGGGGTTGTGGAAGGGCTTACGGAGTTCCTGCCGGTCTCTTCCACAGGCCACATGATTATTGTTGGCCATCTGCTGGGGTTTGAGGGCGAAAAGGCCGAAACCTTTGAAGTGGTGATTCAGCTGGGGTCGATCCTGGCGGTGGTAGTGATGTTCTGGCGTCGTCTGTTTGGCTTGATCGGCATCCACTTTGGTCAGGAGCGTCACGAAGGTGTCGGTACTGGCAAACTGACGCTGATCCACATCCTGCTGGGTATGGTGCCAGCGGTAGTCATTGGTCTGCTGTTACACGATCAGATCAAAACCCTGTTTAACCCCATCAACGTGATGTATGCGCTGGTGGTGGGCGGTGTGCTGTTGCTGGTCGCCGAGTTCCTGAAGCCAAAGCAGCCGAAAGCGGTCGGCATTGACGATATTACCTATCGCCAGGCATTTATGATTGGTTGTTTCCAGTGTCTGGCGCTGTGGCCGGGCTTTTCGCGTTCGGGAGCGACCATCTCCGGGGGAATGCTGATGGGCGTGAGCCGCTATGCGGCTTCGGAGTTCTCGTTCATTCTGGCGGTGCCGATGATGATTGGCGCAACCGGTCTGGATCTCTACAAGAGCATGGGATTCCTGACCATGCAGGATTTCCCGATGTTCGCCGTGGGCTTCGTCACCGCTTTCATCGTCGCGTTACTGGCGATCAAAGTGTTCCTGGAGCTGATTAAACGCATCTCGTTTGTGTCGTTCGCCATCTACCGCTTTATCGTCGCGGCAGCGGTCTACGCCGTCTTTATGTAGTGCGCGAGGCGCGGCCGGTTACGCTGGCCGCGCGTCAATCAGCCCTTTCTGTACGGCAATAATGCGGCGACGCGTTAACTCTTCCCGCACTTCCATCCCTTTAAATCCAGCCTCGACCACCGCTTTTGTCGGTACCGCCTGTGCAAGGGCAAACGCCTGACGCAGATAATCACCCTGTGGATAGGGCATGCTCTCCAGCGTTGCGCGGCCACGCGCATCGGCTTCGCTGGTCAGCGCCATTTTTTCCACGCGATCGGGCTTACGCCACGCGTCAATGCGGTCAAACAGCGCCACCAGCGAATCGGCTGACTGCCGTTCGATGGTGTGCACCACGTCGTGAAATTCGGTGACAATCAGCGCCAGATCGCGCACCTGATTCGGCACGCGCAGCCGCTGGCACAGCGCCTCCACCAGAGGAACGCCCGCCAAACCGTGCCCGTGATGGCTTGGCCACTTCTCCGGGGGCGTGAGCGCTTTGCCCACATCGTGAAACAGCGTGGCGAAGCGCACATCCAGCTCGTCAGAGAGTGCGGCGGCCATGGTCAGCGTCATCAGCGCGTGCACGCCGGTGTCGATCTCCGGATGCCATTTGATGGGGGCCGGGATGCCGTACAGATTATCAATTTCCGGGAACAGCACCTGCAGCGCGCCGCAATCGCGCAGCACCTGAAAATAGACTTGAGGATTGCGCGTCAGCAGCGCTTTTTCTGTCTCTTTCCACACGCGCTCCGCCGTCAGGTGGCTGAGTTCACCGCTCTGCGCCATCTGTTGCATCAGCGCCTGCGTCTCATCCGCTACGCGGAAGTTGAGATGTGCAAAGCGCGCAGCAAAACGCGCCACGCGCAGCACGCGCAGCGGATCCTCATTAAATGCGGCGGAAACATGGCGCAGCGTGCGGCTCGTCAGATCCTGCTGACCGTACCAGGGGTCGATCAGCGTGCCATCATCAGCCTGAGCAATGGCGTTGATGGTGAGATCGCGGCGCTGTAAATCCTGCTCCAGCGTCACATCCGGTGCGAACTGTGTGACAAAGCCGGTATAGCCGTTGCCGCTCTTGCGTTCAGTACGCGCCAGCGCGTACTCCTCTTTGCTGGCAGGATGCAAAAAGACCGGGAAATCACGACCAACCTGTTGATAACCTTGATCCAGCATGGTCTGCGGCGTCGCGCCAACCACCACCCAATCTCTATCTTTTACCGGCAAGCGCAGTAAGGCATCGCGCACTGCACCACCGACCAGAAACGTCTTCACTCAACTACTCCAGAGGCAATCATCTTTTGCGTGCGGGGCACGCTTGTTGCGTTATTGTTGCATATTTCGGCTAAAAAGCGCACACGCCAAAAAGGGCATCTTGCGATCCCCTTAAAGATAACCCCAAATCAGGTTGCTGGCTTAGTTCATCCAGCGATCGCTTTTCTTGCGGCGCGGCACCATGTGCGGCAGTAACAGGCCCAGCAGCAGACCAACGCCCAGCACGCCACCGCCATACATAAACCACTGCATGATGATGGTGCGCTGCTTGTCATCCAGCTGCACGTTAGCGGCACTGACCTTTTTCTGCGCGACAATCAGCTCGTTTTTCAGCTTCTGATTCTCTTCTTTCAGACCGTTGATGGTGCCATCGCTGTTGGCCACTTTGTTCTGCATCTCCGACGTGCGCTGATTCCAGCTATTGTCGATATTGGCCAGCTTATCGGTCAGATCTTTTACCTGCTGCTCCAGCTGTGGTACGCGGGTACGCAGGCTGGGGCTGGCGCTGAGCTGCGAAAGCGGAATCCAGTTGGTTTTGCCTTCGGCATCGCGGATCTGGCCATACTGCGAATCGCTGTTAGTCTGCAGCAGGGTGACCTCCTCCCCGGCATTCAGCTTGCCCACCAGGCGATATTGATCGCCCGGGCCGCTTCGTACCCAGGTGGATAATTCATCGGAGATATAACGCTTTTCATCCGCAGCGTGGGCAGGTGTGATGGCGCTGAAAGCCAGCAAAGAGAGGGCGGCGAGTGTGATTTTTTTCATTCGATGTCGTTATTTCTTAAAAGGCGTAAATTTACCGGCACAGTCTGGATTTGCTTCGCATAAATCTGAATGAGAACTATCCTGGTCTCAATCCGGTGCGAAATGGGTCGTAAAAGCACAAGAAAGCAGAGACAGCGGGCTTGCGGTGCATTACTCTTCGCCAGATTAAACTCGTAAGTGCCAGCAGCGTATTGAATAAAAAATTATGACCATTGAAATTGAATTAAAGTTCATTGCCACACCGCAAGCCGCCGAAAAACTGGCGGAAACGCTTGCCGCCTGGCCTCATCAGCACTTCGCCGCGCGCGAACTGAGCAACATCTATTACGAAACCGACGATAACCAGCTGCGCCGCTGGGATATGGGCCTGCGTATTCGCGGCGTGGATCAGCGCTATGAAATGACGCTGAAAGCGGCGGGTAAAACGCTGGGCGGCCTGCATCAGCGGCCAGAGTACAACGTCGATATCGATGAGCCCCAGTTGGATATTGCCCGCCTGCCGGCTGAAATCTGGCCACAGGGTACCGACGTCAGCGCGCTGCAGGCGCGTTTACAGCCCTTATTCAGCACCCACTTTGTGCGTGAAGCCTGGCGGGTGACCTTTAACGACAGCGAAATTGAAGTGGCATTTGATCGCGGTGCCGTGGCGGCCGGCGAACTGAGCGAGCCGCTGTACGAAGTTGAGCTGGAGCTGAAAAAGGGCCAGCGCGCGGACATGCTGCAGTTCGCTGCTGAGTTGATCGCCATGGGCGGCCTGCGCCTCGGTAGCCTGAGCAAAGCGGCACGCGGTTATCAGCTGGCGCAGGGCGATGCCCAGCGTCCACTGCGCGCGCTGCCTTTGCAGAAAATCGCCGCGAAAGCGACGGTTGAGCAGGGCATGGTTAACGCCCTGAGCGCGGCGCTGAACCACTGGCAGTATCATGAAGAGGTTTGGCTGCGCGGTAATCCTGCGGGCAAAGCGGCAATCGCTGAGGCGCTGGAGACCCTGCGCCAGGCCTTCTCCCTGTTTGGTGCGCTGGTGCCGCGTAAAGCGAACAGCGATCTGCGCCAGAAACTCACGCGTTTTGAAGAGCAGCTGGAAGAGAGTGATATCGACGCGGAGACCGTCTGTTTCTCACCGTGCTCGGTAGAAGCTCAGTTAGCGCTTACTCACTGGCTGGTTGAGTCTCAGTGGCAAAACTGGCTGGATGATAAGAGCAAAACCAAGTTGCAGGGATCGTTCAAACGTTTCAGCGATATTATGCTGGGGCGCATTAATGCCGATCTGAAAGAGACTTTTGTCGATGTGCAGCTGTTCAATGAGTTTCAGGACAAGGCCACGCGTCTCAACCGCCAGCTGCTGGCCGTGCACCTGTTAGCCGGCGCTTATCCGGCTGAAGAGGTTTACAGCTGGCTGGCGGGCTGGCAAGAGCTGCAGCATGCCATCCGTGAAAAGCAGGAGCGAGGGTTGATCCAGCTGGTCAACCTGGCCACGCGCCATGCGCCGTTCTGGCTGAGCAGCGGGGCAAAAGCTAAACCGTAGTTCACTCAAATCAGGGAGAGAAGATGTTGCTACCGTTACCGGCGCTGATGCAGGCGCACTTAGCCAGCGTGGCAGAACGACTCAATCTGCCGTTGTCCACCATTACGCCACAGCAGGCGGGTGCGCTGGCCTTCAGTGACTTTATCGTGGATAACCTGCAGCAGCATCCGCAGTGGTGGCAGCAGCTGCAGCAGCAGCCGCCGCAGCCTGAAGAGTGGCAACACTACGCAAGCTGGCTGCACGACGCGCTGCAGCCGGTGGATAATGAAGCCTCCCTGATGCGCGAATTGCGCCTGTTCCGCCGCCATATGCTGGTGCGTATTGCGTGGATGCAGGTGCTCAATCTCTCCGGTACTGAACAAACGCTGACCCAGCTGAGTACGCTGGCGGAGAGTTTGATTGCCGCCGCGCGTGACTGGGTATGGCAGGATTGCTGTCGGGACTTTGGCACGCCGTGCAATGCGGCCGGTGAGGCGCAGCCGATGCTGATTTTGGGCATGGGGAAACTGGGCGGCGGTGAGCTTAACTTCTCGTCAGATATCGATCTGATTTTTGCCTGGCCGGAAAACGGCGTCACGCAGGGTGGACGGCGCGAACTGGATAACGCGCAGTTCTTCACCCGTATGGGCCAGCGGCTAATCAAAGTGCTGGACCAGCCAACGGTGGATGGCTTTGTCTATCGCGTGGATATGCGCCTGCGCCCGTTTGGCGACAGCGGTCCGCTGGTGCTGAGCTTTGCTGCGCTGGAGGATTACTATCAGGAGCAGGGGCGTGACTGGGAGCGTTATGCGATGGTCAAAGCACGCCTGATGGGCGACGATCGCGGTCGCTGGAGCCAGGAGCTGCAGCAGATGCTGCGGCCGTTCGTCTACCGTCGCTATATCGATTTCAGCGTGATTCAGTCGCTGCGCAACATGAAAAGCATGATCGCGCGTGAAGTGCGCCGACGCGGCCTGAAAGACAACATCAAGCTGGGTGCCGGCGGCATTCGCGAAACCGAATTTATTGTGCAGGTGTTTCAGCTGATTCGTGGTGGACGTGAGCGCTCACTACAGCTGCGATCGCTGCTGCCCACGCTACAGGCTATCAGCGAGTTAGCGCTGCTGACGCCACATCAGGTGGCGCATCTACGCAGTGCCTATCTGTTTCTGCGCCGGCTGGAGAACCTGCTGCAAAGTATCAATGACGAACAGACGCAGACCCTGCCCGCGCATGCGCTGGATCGCCAGCGTCTGGCCTGGGCAATGGGCGTTGCCGACTGGGATACGCTGATGCTGCAACTGGAGCAGCAGATGGCTGGCGTGCGCACTATTTTCGATGAGCTGATCGGGGACGACGCGCCAGATGTGGACGATCAGCCGCAGCTGGCTGACTTCGCCGGGCTATGGCAGGACACGCTGGAAGAGAGCGATCTGATCCCGGTGGTGCCGCAGCTGGATGATGCACAGCGCCACGCGCTGTTTAACGCGCTCAATAGTTTCCGGCAGGATGTCGGCCGCCGGACCATCGGCCCGCGCGGTCGTCTGGCGCTGGATCAGCTGATGCCGCGCCTGCTCAGTGAGGTGTGCCCACGAGCCGATGCTGATGTGCTACTGAACCGTCTGACGCCTTTGCTGCTTGGCGTACTGACGCGCAGCACTTATCTGGAGCTGCTGACGGAGTATCACGGCGCGCTGCGTCATCTGATTCGCCTGTGCGCCGCCTCACCGATGGTTGCCAGCCAGCTGGCGCGCTATCCGCTGCTGCTGGATGAGCTGCTCGACCCCGCTACGCTGTATCAACCCACCGCAACCGATGCCTACCGGGATGAGCTGCGCCAGTATCTGCTGCGCATTCCTGCCGACGATGAAGAGCAGCAGCTGGAAGCGCTGCGCCAGTTCAAGCAGGCGCAGCTTTTGCGCATTGCCGCGGCTGACATTGCAGAGACGCTGCCGGTGATGAAAGTGAGCGATCACTTAACCTGGCTGGCTGAAGCCATCATAGAGTCGGTGGTGCAGCAGGCGTGGCAAATGATGGTACAGCGTTATGGCCGGCCGTCGCACCTCAGCAGCGAAAGCGAGCGTGGTTTTGCCGTCATTGGTTACGGCAAGCTGGGAGGCTGGGAGCTGGGTTACAGCTCCGATCTGGATTTGGTGTTCCTGCATGACTGCCCGGATAACGCCGAAACCGACGGCGAGCGCGTGATCGATGGCCGCCAGTTCTATCTGCGTCTGGCGCAGCGCATTATGCACCTGTTCAGCACGCGCACCTCCTCCGGCATTCTGTATGAAGTGGATGCACGCCTGCGCCCCTCTGGCGCGGCGGGCATGCTGGTAAGCACCTTTGACGCCTTTGATGATTATCAGCGCAGCGAAGCCTGGACCTGGGAACATCAGGCGCTGGTGCGCGCGCGCATTGTGTTTGGCGAACCCGCCTTGTGTGAGCGCTTCAGCGACATTCGGCGCACTATCCTGTGCCTGCCGCGTGAGGCGGACACGTTAAAAACCGAGGTGCGTGAGATGCGGGAAAAAATGCGTGCCCATCTCAGCAATAAACACAAAGGCCGCTGGGAGATCAAAACCGATGCCGGCGGCATCACCGACATTGAATTCATCGCGCAGTATCTTGTCTTAGCTTACGCCGCCCGTCAGCCCGCTTTAACGCGCTGGTCTGATAACGTACGTATTTTTGAGCTGATGGCGCGTTACGGCATGATGGATGAAGAGGAGGCGCGGGCGCTGACGCATGCCTATGTGACACTGCGCGATGCGCTGCATCACCTGGCGCTTCAGGAGCTGCCGGGCCACGTGGCGCCCGAGTCCTTCTCCCGTGAGCGTGCTGTGGTGCACGCCAGCTGGCAGCACTGGCTGGTTGCGGATGAATCCAAAGACGCGGAATAACCGGCCCGCTTTCCCTGCTGCCCCTACGGCGGCAGGACCGTCATAAGGCTGAGAAGGGCCCGCGCAGCGGCGGCTCGAAGAATACCGGCGGTATGTTATTATCCGCGCAATATTTTGACTTAAGTCTGGAGTCTCAGGAATGAAAGTAACTCTGCCTGCGTTTGGCAAAGCCTCTGTGCTGGTTGTCGGCGATGTGATGTTAGACCGCTACTGGTACGGCCCTACCAGCCGTATCTCACCGGAAGCGCCGGTGCCCGTGGTTAAAGTGGATACCATCGAAGAACGTCCCGGCGGCGCAGCTAACGTGGCGATGAACATTGCCGCGCTGGGCGCTGCGTCACGGCTGATTGGGTTAACCGGTCAGGATGATGCGGCACGCGTACTGAGTGAGACGCTGGAGCAGGTGAAAGTGAATTGTGATTTCGTCGCCATCAAGAGCCATCCGACGATCACCAAACTGCGCGTATTGTCGCGTAACCAGCAGCTGATCCGCCTTGATTTCGAAGAGGGATTTGAGCAGGTCGATCCTCAGCCGATTCATGATCGTATGCGTCAGTCACTGGGGCAAGCCGGTGCGCTGGTACTGTCTGATTATGCCAAGGGCGCGCTCAACAGCATTCAGACCATGATCCAGCTGGCGCGTGAAGCGAAGGTGCCGGTACTGATTGATCCTAAAGGCACGGATTTTGAGCGCTATCGTGGCGCAACCCTGCTGACGCCTAACCTGTCTGAGTTTGAAGCCGTGGTCGGCAAATGTAAGACGGAAGAGGAGATTGTCAGCCGCGGAATGCAGGTGATCGCGGATTACGATCTCTCTGCGCTGTTAGTTACCCGTTCAGAGAACGGCATGACGCTTCTGCAGCCGGGTAAAGCGCCGCTGCACATGCCAACGCAGGCGCAGGAAGTTTATGACGTGACCGGCGCGGGCGATACGGTGATAGGCGTACTGGCGGCCGTGCTGGCAGCCGGTGATAGTCTGGAGGAGGCCTGCTTCCTGGCTAACGCTGCGGCAGGCGTGGTGGTAGGGAAACTGGGCACGTCTACCGTCAGCACCGTCGAGCTGGAGAATGCGATCCATGCGCGTCCGGAAAGCGGCTTTGGCGTGATGACGGAAACCGAGCTGAAAGCAGCCGTAGCGCTGGCGCGTCAGCGCGGCGAGAAAGTTGTTATGACCAACGGCGTATTCGACATTCTGCATGCGGGCCACGTCTCCTATCTGGCAAATGCGCGCAAGCTCGGCGATCGTCTCATCGTTGCAGTGAACAGCGATGCGTCCACTAAACGGCTGAAAGGCGAAACGCGTCCGGTGAATCCTCAGGAGAACCGCATGATTGTGCTGGGTGCGCTGGAGGCCGTGGATTGGGTAGTCCTGTTTGAAGAGGACACGCCACAACGCTTAATTGCTGAAGTGTTGCCGGATCTGCTGGTTAAAGGCGGCGATTATAAGCCAGAGGATATTGCAGGCAGCAAAGAGGTATGGGCGAACGGTGGTGACGTGCGCGTGCTTAACTTTGAAGACGGTATCTCAACCACCAACATCATCAAAACGATTCGCAGCCATTAATCGCGTACCGCGGGAGGTTTAGCGCCTCCCGCTGTCTGTGTGCATTACTGCGGCGTATCGATTTTGCCAGCCGGATCGGGTGTTACCACCGCCGGTGCCGGTGCCGCCGGGCTTTCGCTCTCCAGTTTCGCCAGACGCTGCTCCAGCGCGGCTAACTTCTCACGCGTGCGCAGCAGTACCTGCGTCTGCACATCGAACTCTTCACGATTAACCAGATCCATGCGGGTTAACTGCGCCTGCAATACCTGACGAATTTTCTTTTCCACATCGTCGCCAAAGTCACGAATGCCTTTTGGCATCGCTTCATGGACCTGGCGCGCCAGTTGTTCAATTTTTTTCGTGTCGATCATGGTTATTTCCTGGTTACGGTGGCTGATAACAGCGCGTGTTCCGACTCTACAAGCAGTAAGTGTAATGCCAGAAACGAAAAGGTTAAACCTGAAATCCGCAACGCATGATGTGCAAAAGCATTTGCGCTTTTGTTGATTGCCCGACCAGATGATTGGCGTTATAGTGATTTCGCTTATTCTCAGGGCGGGGCGAAATTCCCCACCGGCGGTAAATCAGCTTCGGCTGAAAGCCCGCGAGCGCTTTTGCTGTAAGGCGAAAGGTCAGCAGATCCGGTGTAATTCCGGGGCCGACGGTTAAAGTCCGGATGGGAGAGGGTAACGACATCAGCCGGTTTTACGCCCGCGTCACGTTATTGCCATGTGTATTTTTCACGCACTCCTAAGCTCGCCCTGGTTCTGGTAACTCATATTATTTATAAGGTTTTTTACCATGAATCAGACGCTTCTTTCTGAATTTGGCACGCCGGAACAGCGTGTAGAACGCGCCATTGATGCGCTGCGCAACGGTCGCGGCGTGATGGTGCTTGACGATGAAAATCGTGAAAACGAAGGCGATATGATCTTCGCCGCTGAAACCATGACCGTTGAGCAGATGGCGCTGACCATCCGTCACGGTAGCGGCATTGTTTGCCTGTGCATCACTGAAGAGCGCCGCCAGCAGCTGGATTTGCCAATGATGGTAGAGAACAACACCAGCTCGTATGGCACCGGCTTTACCGTCACCATCGAGGCCGCTTCCGGCGTTACTACCGGGGTTTCTGCCACTGACCGCATCACGACGATCCGCGCAGCGATTGCTGAGGGCGCAAAACCGGGTGATCTCAACCGTCCGGGCCATGTGTTCCCGCTGCGTGCACGCGATGGCGGTGTGCTGACTCGTGGTGGGCATACGGAAGCTACCATCGATCTGGTGACGCTGGCGGGCTTCAAACCTGCCGGCGTACTCTGTGAGCTGACCAATGATGATGGCAGCATGGCGCACGCACCAGAAGCAGTGGTATTTGCGAAGCAGCACGACATGCCGGTTGTTACCATTGAAGATCTGGTGGCTTATCGCCGTCAGCGTGAGACGCGCCAGGCCAGCTAAGGCAGCGAACAGCATAAAAAGGCCGGATGCGGACGCACCCGGCCTTTTTTACGTTAACGGCTGGCGTAAAACACGTGATTGCCAATCACAACAGTGCGCTCAAAGGTGTGGCGCCACGCCGGCTTGACGCTGTGGGCATGAAAATAGGTTGCCCCTTTCGTCACGTCTTTTAACTCTCCCCCGACAATACGCTGTGCCAGCGTTTTCGCACGCTGCCAGCTTCGATCCTCGCGCGGCGGATAGCGATACGGGTGCTTTTGCAGAGACGTCCAGGAGAACTGTTTGGGTGCGTACACCACAGGGCAGATCTCTTTGACGTCCCAGTTGGCCCGATTCATCGTCACGGTGCCTACTGCAATTTGTCCCTTCACCGGCTCGCCGCGCGCTTCATGGTAGATATTCATTGCCAGACACAAAACGGCGCTTTGAATTAACATAACACTCCACGGCTATTCGACATCGCGTGGAGTGTAAGGAGTCAGCTTTTGCGGGTTAACAAGACCGGTCTGGAGTGCACCTTAATGCAGCACGTATTCAGAATCCCTGCTTCAAATGACCGTTGATTCAGACATATCTCGCTTAACCGACGCCGCTGGTTTGCAACAGCGTCAGGCTCAGACCCATCACCGTCATGCCGCATAACACGCCGTAGCTGGGATTGTTATGCGGATCGATTTCGCGGGCCAGCGGCATCAGCTCGTCCACCGAGAGGGCCACCATTATGCCGGCTACCGCTGCCATAATTGCCGCGATCATCACGGGCGAAACCGCCGGACCGAGCAGCAGGAAGGCGATGATGCCGCCAAAAATTTCCGCCATGCCCGACAGGCAGGCCCAGAATAGCGCCTTCGCTTTCGAACCGGTTGCGGCATACATCGGTCCCGCCACCGCCAGGCCCTCCGGAATGTTGTGAATAGCCACCGCAAGCGCAATCCCCAGGCCCAGCTCCATATCGCTGCTGGCCGTTACGAACGTTGCAATCCCTTCCGGGAAGTTGTGCAGACTTATGCCCAGCGTCAGCAAAATCGCGGTGCGTTTCAGATTGGTTGGCTTACGGTTTACCGCCATCAAATCCTGCGGATGCTGATGCGGTAACAGGCGGTCCATGGCGAAATATCCCAGCAGGCCGAGCATAAACATCCCGTAGCCGAGCACCGGCGACATGCCCTCTGCATGCAACGCTGCGGGCAGCATCTCCATCAGGGAGATCAGCAGCATAATGCCGGCGGCAAAACCGAGCGCGAATGCCAGTACGCGGTTTGACGGCTTCTGGCCCAGCACGCCAAAAATAGCGCCAACAAACGTAGCACCGCCAGCCAGAATGGTTAGCAGCAGAGGAACTGACATGGCGATCTCCTTAATGATAATGATTCCCAGTTACAATATAGTTAACCCCATAAAATATCGAGTTATTTAGCGTAAAGTTATGTCGGGAAAAGATTGTTCAAATTACCTGATGGAGATCATCACGTTTATCAGCGTTAATCCCGCCAGGAAAGCGCGTATCGTAGCGGCAACCACGCAATTATTTGTCTGAGGATCAATCATGAGCCACCCGCGTATGCCTGCGCTGTTTCTTGGTCACGGCAGCCCGATGAACGTACTGGAAGATAATCGCTATACCCGCGCATGGCAGCAGCTGGGTGAAACACTGCCGCGCCCGCGTGCCATTCTGGCGATCTCGGCGCACTGGTACACGCGGGGCACCGCCGTAACGGCCACGCACCAGCCGCGCACTATTCATGATTTTGGCGGGTTTCCACAGGCGTTGTTTGACGTGCGCTACCCTGCACCGGGTTCGCCGGCGCTGGCGCAGCAAGTGATAGAGGTGCTGGCACCGATCGCAGTGCAGGCGGACAGCGAATGGGGCTTCGATCACGGCTCCTGGGGCGTGCTGGCAAAAATGTACCCTGAGGCAGATATCCCGTTAATCCAGCTCAGCATTGATAGCACCCAATCTGCAGCGTGGCACTTTGAGATGGGCCGTAAGCTGGCGGCACTGCGTGATGAGGGCGTAATGATTGTCGCGAGCGGCAACGTCGTGCATAACCTGCGCATGATTCGCTGGCAGGGTGCGGAGCATGCCTATCCCTGGGCGGAGAATTTTAACCAGTTTGTACGCGACAACCTGCATTTTCAGGGCAGCAGCGCGCAACATCCGCTGGTGAATTATGAGCAGCATGAGAGTGCACAGCTGGCAAATCCTACGCCGGAACACTACTTGCCGTTGCTCTATATTCTGGGCACGCGTATTGACGACGAGCCGGTTACTGTTCCGGTAGAAGGGATAGAGATGGGATCGATCAGTATGTTATCGGTGCAGATCGGCTAGACGCGCAGCCTGATACACCGTGGCGGCCACACCAGCAACGTGGCGGGCCGCCGGCGGTTATTCAATAAAGGTGTGCGGGTAGAAGCGTGACAGATCCTGCGTGATCAGCGCGCGATCTTCGCGCAGGCCGATACCGGCGGGTTGATCGTCAATCAGCCAGCTGCCGATCAGCGTATAGCTGTCACCAAATTTCGGCAGCGGATAGAAATGCTGCACGATCATGCCCTCTTCGCCGTACGGGCCGTCGGCGCGCGCGATCTCCTGACCATTTTCCACGATGGTAATGTTGGCGCCTTCGCGCGAAAACAGCGGCTTCACCACATACTTATCCAGCTTCGGCGCGTTTTGGTCATCCGCAAAGTAGGCCGCCAGCAGATTAGGGTGGTTCGGGAACATCTCCCACAGCAGCGGCAGCAGCGCTTTATTGGAGAGAATGCTTTTCCACGCCGGCTCCAGCCAGCGTACGCCTGCATCGGCCAGCTTGGTGGAGAACACTTCGCGCAGCATAAACTCCCATGGATAGAGCTTAAACAGGTTACCGATCACCTGGTCGTGCTGATCGGTGAACTGGCCCTTTTCGCCCAGCCCAATCTCATCAATGTAGAGAAACTCGCTCGGCAGGCCGGCTTCGGTCGCGCAATCCTGCAGGTACTGCACTGTCGCGCGATCCTCATCGGTATCACGACAGCAGGCAAAGTGCAGCCAGTTAAAGCCGTGCTGCTGATGCAGCGTGGCAAAGCGCTCAATCAGCTTCTCCTGCAGGCTATTGAACTGATCGCTGCCCTGCGGCAGGTTGCCGGCATTGAGCTGATCTTCCAGCCAGATCCACTGGAAAAAAGCCGCTTCATAAAGCGAGGTTGGCGTATCCGCGTTGTTTTCCAGCAGCTTGATCTCACCTTTACCATCCCAGGCCAGATCGAGGCGGGAGTAGAGTGATGGCTGGCGCAGCTTCCAGGATTCGCGCACAAAATCCCAGGTATGTTTCGGAATAGAGAAACGGGTCAGCAGCGCGTCACTGTTCACCACTTTCTCAACCGCCTGCAGGCACATCTGATGCAGTTCGGCCGTGGCATCCTCCAGCTGCTCAATTTGCGCCAGCGTGAACTGGTAATATGCGTCTTCACACCAGTACGGCTCGCCGTACATGGTGTGAAACTGGAAGCCAAACTCAGTGGCTTTCTCGCGCCAGTTGAGGCGTTCGCTGATGGCAATACGTTGCATGCGTCGGCTTAGCCTCCCAGCGAGCGGCTGCCAGTGCTGGTAGCACTGCTGCGCTGCATGGTGTTTTGCTTAGCAACGGTTTCACCAAAACCGCCACGGGTAATGGTTGAGGTGGTGGCCGGTTTCGGCGCCAGCGCCGTTTTCGGTACGTTCATGCTGCGACCGGAAGTCGCCGCACCGTAATTTTTACCGGAGGCATCAACAAACTGTCCATTCGCCGGGCTGTTTGGCGTTTTCGGCGAGAACAGCGGCTGCTGCGCAAAGCCGGCACCGCCGCCCATCATGCGGCCCATCATGTAGCCCGCCATCAGTGGCATCCAGAAGCTGCCGCTCTGCTGCGCCTCTGCATTGTTTGCCGTTGTGCCTGCACCAGCCTGCGCAGGTGCCTGCTGGCACTGGTTTTCACCAAATTCAGCAACGCAGTCTTCGCGTGAGGCATATTTTGGTGCAGTGCGTTCGGCCTCTTTCAGCGCGTTGTTGTAGGCGGTTTTACATTGCGCGCTCTGGTCCGGATTGGCTTTCGCGCAATCATCAGCGTTTTGGTACATCGATACCGTTTCATCGCTCTGTTCGCAGCCTGCCAGCATAAATACGGCGGTAACGGCCAGTGCGACCGGTGTTAAGTGGCGTGCCTGCCAGCTTTTACGGAAAGCGGCATGACGGATATTTTTCGTCCGTTTCATTATCTTCATCCTGTGCCCAAAGGTGGGGCTTAGGATAGGTGATGAGTGGTGGAAAATGAAGCGGGAAGCCGGATGGCGAGGGGATCTTTACGTAGCTATACGTTTGAATGCGAAAGGGGCCGCAAGCAGCCCCTGACAATCTTAATTGGCGAAAGGATTTGCACTGCTGCGTGCGGCAGCCGGACGCGCTTGCGCAGCGGCGGAAGCGGAACCGGCTTGCGGGCCGTTATCCACACGGGCTGCCTGCTGGCTATTTTCCGGCGCGACGGCTTCAGGTGAAGTTGTCACCTCTTTGCCCAGCGTGCTGTTGAGCTGCTGCAGATCCTGCTCGTTCAGCGTGCCCAGCGCATATTTGATATTCAGCTGGTTGATCAGATAGCTGTAGCGTGCATTGGAGAGCTGCTGTTTCGCATTAAACAGCGTGGTGGTGGCATCTAACACATCAACGATGGTACGCGTACCGACCTGATAACCGGCTTCGGACGCATCCAGTGAGCTCTGCGCAGAAACCACGGACTGTTTGTAGGCATCGATGCTGCTGATAGACGCGTTCACGTTGTTGAAGGAGGAGCGAACGGTCTGAATCGCGCTACGGTGTGCGCCTTCCAGCTGCTCGCTGGCTGCCACAAAGTTGTACTGCGCCTGTTTCACCTGTGAAGTAACAGAACCACCGCTGTACAGCGGCAGAGAGAAGCTCAGGCCAACCTGGTTTGAACCGGTGATGGAGTCGCTTGTGCCGGCACTCTGGTTCGCGCGGCTGCCGCCATATTTGCTGTTTGAGAGACCGGTAGACGCGGTCAGATCCAGCGTTGGCATATGGCCCGATTCCGCAGAGCGAATCTGCTCACGCGCCAGATCCTGGTTCAGACGGGCAGATAACAGGTTAAGGTTACGGCTCTCTGCCTGCTTCAGCAGCGTGGAGACCGCGTCCGGGCGGGCGGTTTTGAAACGATCAATATTCAGTGATGCCAGAGAAAGGTAGTCCATACCGGTGATCTGACGCAGTGATTCCACCGCGTTATCCAGATCGTTACGGGCAGTCACTTCGTTCGCCAGTACGGTGTCATACTGGGCGCGGGCGTTCTGCACGTCGGTGATGGCAACCAGGCCCACGTTGAAACGCTGCGTGGTTTGATCCAGCTCGCGATAGATCGACTGTTTCTGTGCTTCAGTGTAAGAAAGCGTATCAATCGCCTTCAGTACGTTGAAATAGGCAGTTGCCGTGTTCAGAATCAGATCCTGCTGCGCAACCTGATAGGTGACATCCTGAATTCCGGCAGTTTTTTCCTGCAGCGTCAGCGCACGCCATTTCGACATATCGAAAAGAGTTTGGGTTAATTGCAGTGAGCCGCTGGTCGTGTTGGAATGAAGGCCGCTGTTGTCGCGATAACCACTGTTATAGGTATAATCTGCGCCCAGACCCAGCTGTGGCAGTAACGGGCTACGCGCTTCGTTGATTTTCTCAAAGGCCGCATCACGATCGGCGGCGGAAGCACGCAGATCGGGGTTGCTCAGGCGCGCCTGCTGGTAGACCTGCAGCAGGTTTTCTGCCTGGCTGGCAAGGCTAAATCCGCCCAGGCTCAGTCCAATAAAAAGTGGGAGCAGTTTTTTCATTTGCATTCCTTTTGATGCAGCCAAATGCATAGGTTGTGCTGCAGGTAAGCCAAAAAAATAATCGCCGATTCTACAGAGGCGGTGTCAGAGATAAGTTGGCTGAACGTGCCTTCTTCCCCTAATTTACGTAAATAATTCAGAAAGAACCACTCGGACGGAGCACAAGGGTTGGCTTTTCTTCGCTCCATCCCAATCTGCATAAGGAGCCAGACGATGGCGGGTCAAAAAAAATCCCCTGTGACTTTCACAAAAAACGATGTAGAAATTATTGCACGCGATACCCGCTACGATGGTTTTTTTTCCATCGTCAGTTACCGCTTCCGCCATCGCCGTTTTAATGGCGAAATGAGCGGTGAAGTGGTGCGGGAAGTTTTTGAGCGCGGGCACGCTGCCGTGCTGCTACCCTATGATCCCCTGCGCGACGAAGTGGTGCTGATCGAACAGATTCGCATCCCGGCTTACGACTCCAGTGCCACGCCCTGGCTGCTGGAGATGGTGGCTGGCATCATTGAACCGGGTGAAACGCCGGAAGATGTGGTGCGTCGTGAGGCGGTAGAAGAGGCGGGCCTCAAGGTTGGTCGCGTCAAACCGATAGTAAATTACTTAGCCAGCCCCGGTGGAACGTCCGAGCGTTTATCGGTGCTGGTGGGCGAAGTGGATGCCAGCCTGGCAGAGGGAAATCACGGGCTGGAGGAAGAGAATGAGGATATTCTTGTCCATGTGGTGAGCCGGGAACAGGCCTACCGCTGGGTGGAAGAGGGGATCATTGATAACGCGGCATCTGTCATCGCTCTGCAATGGCTGGCGTTGCACCATGAGAAACTACGACAAGAGTGGAAGCTTAAATGAAACAGCGCTATACCCCTGACTTTCCCGAAATGATGCGTCTGTGCGAAACCAACTTCGCCCAGCTGCGTCGCCTGCTGCCGCGTGGCGATGAGGCAGGCGCGTCGGTGATCTATCAGGTGAACGGCGCGCAGTACCAGTTGACGATAGAAGAGTCGACACGCTACACCACGCTGGTGGAGATTCGTCAGGTGGCGCCGGCGGTGAGCTACTGGAGCCTGCCGTCGATGTCGGTGCGGCTCTACCATGATGCGATGGTCGCTGAAGTGTGTTCCACACAGCAGATCTATCGCTTTAAAGCGCGCTATGATTATCCTAATAAAAAACTGCATCAGCGCGATGAAAAACATCAGATTAACCAGTTCCTTGCTGACTGGTTACGCTACTGTCTGACGCACGGTGCCGTGGCTGTGCCGGTCTGCTGATAGCGATGAATGCAATATTGGCGTGGAGATAAAGGAAACGCTTTGGATAGCCTGCTCACTCTTCCTGCGGTAAATGGGTCCGAAATCAGGATTTTGCAAATCACGGATACCCATCTTTTTGCAGGAAAACATCAATCGCTGCTTGGGGTAAATACCTGGTCGAGTTTTGATGCGGTGCTGGACGCCATCGCGGCGCAACAGCGCGAGTACGACCTGATCATCGCCACTGGCGATCTCGCTCAGGATCACACCGTCGAAGCTTATCAGCACTTTGTTGCAGGCATTGCGCGTCTGCCGAAGCCCTGCGTCTGGCTGCCGGGCAATCACGATTTTCAGCCAGCGATGGTGGATACGCTGGAGCAGGCCGGCATTGCGGCAGATAAACATGTGCTGCTGGGTGAGCACTGGCAGCTGGTGCTGCTGGACAGCCAGGTGCCTGGCGTGCCGCACGGCATGCTGAGCGAGTATCAGCTGGAGTGGCTGGACAGAACGCTGCGCATCTATCCGCAGCGCCACACGCTGGTTCTGCTGCACCACCATCCGCTGGCCTCTGGCTGTACCTGGCTCGATCAGCACAGCCTGCGCAATCCGCACCAGCTGGATGCGGTGCTGCAAAACTTTCCGCTGGCACGCCATCTGGTCTGCGGCCATATACATCAGGAGCTGGATCTCGACTGGCATGGCCGTCGTGTGCTGGCTTCCCCCTCAACTTGCGTCCAGTTCAAACCGCACTGCACTAATTTTACGATTGATACCGTGGCGCCGGGCTGGCGCTGGTTAACGCTTCAGCCGGATGGTGCATTACACACTGAGGTCAACCGTCTGCAGAGCGATATGTTCCGTCCGGACCTTGATTCCGAGGGTTACTAAACGATGGCGGCGCTGATCTACCTGCATGGCTTCAACAGCTCCCCCCAGTCGGCTAAAGCTACGCAGCTGCAGCAGTGGTGCCATGCGCACCATCCGCATATTAATGTGATGGTACCGCAGCTACCGACTTTTCCCGCCGAGGCCGCCAGTATGCTGGAAGAGCTGGTGATGCAGTACGCCGGCGAACCACTCGGGCTGGTCGGATCGTCGCTGGGCGGCTATTTTGCGACCTGGCTGTCGCAATGTTTTATGCTGCCGGCCGTGGTGGTCAATCCGGCGGTACGCCCGTTTGAGCTGCTGGTGGATTACCTTGGGGAGAACCGGAATCCCTACACCGGCCAGCAATATGTGTTAGAGTCTCGCCACATTTACGATCTGAAAGTCATGCAGATTGAGCCGCTGGAAGCGCCTGATTTGCTCTGGCTGTTGCAACAAACCGGCGATGAAGTACTGGACTATCGCCAGGCGCTGGATTACTACAGCGCATGCCGCCAGACGGTCGAACAGGGCGGCAATCATGCCTATATCGGATTCGAACGCCATTTCGCGCAGATCATCGATTTTCTGGGATTAAATTCTCTCTGATCCTGCGGGATGGTTCCTTTTTCATATTGCTAATCAGACAGTTACGATGAGCCAATCAAGCTATAATGCCGATGCCATTGAGGTCTTAACCGGCCTTGAACCGGTGCGTCGTCGTCCGGGGATGTACACCGATACCACGCGCCCGAACCACCTTGGTCAGGAAGTGATCGATAACAGTGTCGATGAGGCGCTGGCCGGTCACGCAAAACGTGTGGAGGTGATTCTGCACGCTGATCAGTCACTGGAAGTGATCGACGACGGCCGCGGAATGCCGGTAGATATCCATCCCGAAGAGGGCGTCCCGGCGGTTGAGCTGATCCTGTGCCGCTTACACGCGGGCGGCAAATTTTCCAATAAAAACTACCAGTTCTCCGGCGGCCTGCACGGCGTAGGGATCTCGGTGGTTAATGCCCTGTCGACGCGCGTTGAGGTAACCGTGCGCCGTAACGGCGAGATCTACCAGATTGCCTTTGAAAATGGCGAAAAGGTGCAGGATCTGAAGGTGATCGGCACGGTGGGCAAACGCAACACCGGCACCAGCGTTCACTTCTGGCCGGACGGCAGCTTCTTTGACAGCCCGCGCTTCTCCGTATCGCGTCTGAAGCACCTGTTAAAAGCCAAAGCGGTACTCTGCCCGGGCGTAGAGATTGTCTTTAAAGACAGAGTGAACGACACCGAGCAGACCTGGATGTATCAGGATGGCCTGACGGACTATCTCTGCGAAGCGGTGAACGGCCTGCCGACGCTGCCGGAGAAACCCTTTGTCGGCAGCTTTGCCGGCGATGTGGAAGCGGTGGACTGGGCGCTGCTGTGGCTGCCGGAAGGCGGCGAACTGCTGACCGAAAGCTACGTTAACCTGATTCCGACCATGCAGGGCGGTACGCACGTCAACGGCCTGCGTCAGGGCCTGCTGGATGCGATGCGCGAGTTCTGTGAGTACCGCAATATCCTGCCGCGCGGTGTGAAGCTCTCGGCGGAAGATATCTGGGACCGCTGCGCTTACGTGCTGTCGGTCAAAATGCAGGATCCGCAGTTTGCCGGTCAGACCAAAGAGCGTCTGTCATCGCGCCAGTGTGCCGCTTTTGTCTCGGCCGTGGTGAAAGATGCGTTCAGCCTGTGGCTCAACCAGAACGTCCAGGCCGCCGAGATGCTGGCGGAGCTGGCGATCTCCAGCGCGCAGCGTCGCATGCGTGCAGCGAAGAAGGTGGTGCGTAAAAAGCTCACCAGCGGGCCTGCGCTGCCGGGCAAACTGGCTGACTGCACGGCGCAGGATCTCAATAAAACCGAGCTGTTCCTCGTCGAAGGGGACTCCGCAGGCGGGTCGGCCAAACAGGCGCGCGATCGTGAATATCAGGCGATCATGCCGCTGAAGGGTAAGATCCTGAACACCTGGGAAGTCTCATCGGATGAAGTGCTGGCCTCGCAGGAGGTGCACGATATCTCGGTGGCCATTGGTATCGATCCGGACAGTGAAGATCTCAGCCAGCTGCGCTACGGCAAAATCTGTATCCTCGCGGATGCGGATTCCGATGGCCTGCATATCGCTACGCTGCTGTGTGCCCTGTTCGTGAAGCACTTCCGCTCGCTGGTGCTACAGGGCCATGTCTATGTGGCGATGCCGCCGCTCTACCGTATCGATCTGGGTAAAGAGGTCTATTACGCGCTGGACGAGGACGAGAAAGAGGGCGTACTTGAGCAGTTGAAGCGTAAAAAAGGCAAGCCGAACGTGCAGCGCTTTAAAGGCCTGGGTGAAATGAACCCGCTGCAGCTTCGTGAAACCACGCTCGATCCCAACACCCGTCGTCTGGTGCAGCTGACGGTTGAAGAAGAGGATGTGGAGCAGACGCTGCGCGTAATGGACATGCTGCTGGCGAAAAAACGGTCAGAAGACCGCCGTAACTGGCTGCAGGAGAAGGGCGATCTCGCCGATCTCGAAGTGTAATTCCGGAAGGACGCTGCGGCGTCCTTTTTTTTGTCTGTAAAAGCGTCATTCTCTGCGTGGTTGACACCGCGCGTCTCCTGTTTTAGGGCATTGTGTTATTCTGCTGCGGCGAAGTGCGGCTTAATCTACCCCTGTTGGGTAGCCGCTAACGCTAAGACCGGTCTCGAAGTCGTGGTGCGCTGAGGAGGGAGTACGTGAAAATTACACTGGAAGAGTTACGCGCCTGGGTGGCGGTGGTCGACACCGGTTCCATCACCGCCGCAGCGGAGCAGCTGGAGCAGACCAGCTCCGGCATCAGCCGTGCGCTAAGCCGGCTGGAGAGCAAGCTGCAGACCACGCTCATGCACCGTACCACCCGCCGGTTAGCCCTGACTGAAGAGGGGTTGATCTTCCTCGACCACGCGCGGCAGATTCTGGCCTCGGTTGAACAGGCTGAGGAGCATATCGCCCAACGCCGCGATATCCCTGCCGGTCGCCTGCGCATCAACGCCAACACACCGTTTACGCTGCACGTGATTGTGCCGCTGATTGAGGCGTTCCGTCAGCGCTATCCGCACATTCAGCTGGAGTTGAACACGGACGACATCGTTATCGATTTGCTGGAGCAGCAAACCGATATCGCCATTCGCATTGGCGAGCTGCGCGATTCAACGCTGCGCGCGCGGGTGCTGGGCAGCAGTGCGATTCGGTTGTTAGCCAGCCCAGAATATCTGCAACGGGCGGGCACGCCGCAGAGCGTGGCGGCGCTGGCGGAGCATCAGCTGCTGGGTTTCAGCCAGCTGGATGCCCATAATGTCTGGCCGGTGTGGCAGCGCGAAGGCGAGTTTTTGCGCATCAAGCCGACGCTGTGCGCCTCCAGTGGTGAAACGCTGCGCCAGCTGGCCTTAGCCGGACAGGGTATTGTTCGCTTATCCGATTTTGTCAGCCGTGAAGATCGCGTCAGCGGCCGTTTAGTGCCGGTACTGGAAAGTGAAACGCGCGAGCTGCGCCTGCCGATCCATGCAGTCTACTATCGCAATCAATCACTCAGCTCTCGCATTACCTGTTTTCTGGATTTTTTACGGGAAAAAATTCAGGAAAATCAGCTGTTATAAGTCTATTCGCTCGAAACAGAGCGCCCTCCCTTTTTAACGGTTATTGCAGAATATCGCGTTAATTCAATCAATTAATCGATCCATTACTTTTCTGACAACCATATCAATTATTTTTTCCTAACGGGACGTTTCTTATGTCTCGGAATTATCTCTTTCCGGAATATGTCGCCACTTTGAGTCCGCATTCGCGGGCAGAGCCAGGGAAGCAGTGAACCACACTGCTGACATCAATGTTCGGAAGGGAATTATCATGAGCGTTTCGCCCGTAAGTGTTGCGGTTATCGATAAAAAAACGATAACGAAAGCCGAAGTGCTGCGTGCCGGTAAAGACGGTAAAGCGGTAAAAATTCAGGCCATCGCCAACGGTAAATATTTACTGACCCACAGCAACGATGGCGTTGCGCCGGAAAATATTACCGTTAAGCGTGTAGGAAAAAACCTGCTGGTTATGCTGGAGGGCGCCGATGCCAGCAAACCCGATTTAATTATTGAAGACTTTTTTGCCAAATCCGGCACGCTGGTGGGTAAAGCGGAAGACGGTGAACTGCATGCATACGTCGCTACTGACGGCAATGCCGATCACGAAGCGGTGGCGCTGGCCGATGGCGAAACCTCGGCGCTGGCGCTGGGCGAAGGCAGCGTTGATGATAACGCCGGTTATGTACTGGCCAGCGGTTTCGAGTGGTCGCCGGCGCTGATTGCGCTCGGCGGTCTGGCCGCGATTGCAGCAGCAGCGGGCCTGGGCTATGTGGTGGCAAAAGATCACTACCAGGATAAAGACAGCGGACAGCAGCAGGGTGCTGGCGGCGGCGACAGCGGCGGTGATGATCTCCACGTGCCGGTGATTGCAGAAGTGGTGGACAACGTTGGTGATGTCACCGGCCCTATCGCCAACGGTGGAGCCACTGACGACACCACGCCAACCTTCAACGGTACCGGCACGCCAGGTAACACCATTGAGATTCGGGACGGTGAAACGCTGATTGGCGAAGTGCTGGTTGGCAGCGACGGCAGCTGGAGCTTTACGCCGGATAAAGCGCTCAGCGCGGGCAGCCACAGCATTACCACGCGTGAGCGCAATGCAAACGGCGTTGTCAGTGAGCCGAGCGATCCGTGGGAATTCACCATCGATCTGACCGCGCCGGCAAAAGGCACGATTGGTGGCGTATTTGATGACACCGCAGAGCCCGCGAAAGCCATCAGCAATGGCGGCCTGACAAAGGACAATACGCCAACCCTGACGGGCAAGGCAGAAGCGGGTTCAACCGTGCAGGTGTGGGATAACGGTAAACTGCTCGGGACCACCAAAGCAGATAAAGACGGTAACTGGAAATTCACCACGCCGGAGCTGGTCGATGGTAAGCACGATCTCAGCATCGTGGTTGTCGATCCGGTTGGGAACAAATCCCTGCCTTCGGATGCATTCATTATTGACGTCGATACGATCGCCCCGGAAAACAGCGGCATCGGTAAGATCATCGACAGTGATGGCAATCTGATTGATGACGGTTCTGCCACCAAAGATCCACACCCGACGCTGGAAGGCAGCGGTGAGAACGGTGAAGTCGTTATCATCATCGACAACGGCAAAGTGATCGGCTCAACGGTGGTGGAAGGGGGCAAATGGACCTTCACCCCAGATAAGCCGCTCGATTCAGGCCGCCATGAACTGGAGGTTGTGGTGCGCGATCCGGCAGGGAACGAGTCCGCACCATCGGATAAAGTGATTATCGATCTGGAGGGCGCGAATCCACCGGTTGACCCGGAGCCTATCGATCATCTGCCCGATCCGGATGTACCGCTTGCCGGGACCATCGATACCATCTTCAAAGATAATAATGATGCCGGTATCCGTTACCCGATTGAGAACGGCGGTGACGTAAACGATCAAACCATCATTATTACCGGCACCGGTGTTCCTGGCGATCTGATTACCATCTACCTGCTGGGCAAAGAGGGTAACTCTTATATCTTTAGCACCACGATCGGTGCGGACGGCAAATGGGAGTTCACTACGCCAGAGCTGGCCGAAGATAATTACGATATGCGCGGTGTGTTCTCACATGATGGCGTGGTGACCGGCAAAACTGACATCTTTAACGTTACCGTGGATGTGACGCCGCCAGACCAGCCAGAGGTAGGAATTGAAGGACTATTTGGCGCGCTCTCACTCAACGATCTGCTGGCGGCTGAAGGTCACGCGCTGTTTGCAGAAGAGAGTAATAGCGCAGAAGGCCAGGATATTAAGACGTCATTATTAAATGGGCTCGAATTTAATGAGTCAGTAAATATGCTGACGCAGCAGGGCGTCGCCATTAATGACAGCATCAGCGAGCCGCTTTCAGGCGTGCATTATGATGTGCAGGATATCTAAGGGAATAACGGAATAACCAACAGGACCAGGCAGGCGCTGAATGCGCCTGCAATCTAAATATGAAAAAATTATCAACGTTTATATTCGCCACAACGCTGGGTGTGTCTGCTTTATCCACGTTAAATGTTTACGCAGGCAATAATTTCGGTCAGGCCTGGCGCTCAATGCCCGCTGCCGCCGCCGATCAGGCTCGGATTGTTTATTATCGTCCTGCTGAGGCGACTGGCGCAAAACCGGCACATATCTATATTGACGGCGAATTCCAGAGTGCGCTGCTGCCCGGCGGCTATACCGTATTTTGCCTGGCACCAGGAACACACTCCCTGGGCAGCTTTGTCGATGATGCGCCGCATTATCAGGGTAAACAGAGCCAGCCGTGGCGCGATAGCCTGGCCGCCGGTAAGACCTACTACATTCGTGCCAGCCTTGATAACTCCGGCCGCCCGCTGGTGATCCCGGCAGAGACGGCTCAGCAGGAGCTGGCAGGCACACGCCAGCAAACGCATCTGCGCTCCCGGGCATCTGCTGTCGTAGCCTGTCAGGCTGGCACTACACAGTCTTATGATAATTATGCGTTTTCATCTGATCTGCTGTTCCGCTTTGGCAGTGCCAACAGTACTGATATCTCCGCTGACGGCCGTGCTGCTATCCAGCAGTTCGCAACCATGCTGAAAAAGCAGTCCTCACCGCAGCATCGTATTATCGTAACCGGTTTTACCGATCCTATTGGCGGAGAGAAAAGCAATATGCGCCTGGGGCAACAGCGCGCTGAGGCGATTAAGCAACTATTGATCAGTAACGGTATCTCTGGCGCGTTAATTACTTCCCAAAGCATGGGCGCCAGCCAGGTGACTAAGCAGTGCAGTGGCTCACGTAAAAATCAGATTAGCTGCTATGCCAGCGAGCGTCGCGTCATTATTAGCGTCGCGAATAAGTAATTACCTTATCGCTTTCTGATAATTAACCAAGGGTCTCCATGTTATTTATGGAGACATATTTTAATGTCCGGCGTTTCTTATTAGTGAAAGCGCTAAAAAATGATTCTTTAAGACGTGTCTCGTGTAACGAGAATCGTTAATAGCAACAGAATAGTCGCGTTCAGAAGGAGGATTCTGAACGTGAAACCTAAATAAAAGGAATGAAGAATGGCTAACGAAAATACGATTGGACAAGTTAAAGTCCTTAACTCTGGCAGAAATGAAGCCGTAATCTCTGAAACAAATATTAAAAACGCGGGCTGCACCGCTTATATCTTTGTGGATGGCAAAGAGTATAAAGTTCCCGTTGATGAAAAAGGCAAATGGAGCTTCACGCCACCAGGCGGCTGGGGTGAAGGCCGTCACGTTGTATCAATCGAAATCGTTGACCGCGCCGGTAATATCGGCAACCCAACCTTTGAAATCGTCAACATCGATACGTCAGGTCCTGTTAAACCAGAGATCTTCCGTGTGGTTGCCGGCAACGACTACCTGACGCCTGGCGAAGCCACCGGCGATCACAAACCGGTGATTTCCGGTGTGGCTGAACCTCACGGCATTGTGCGCCTGTACGGTTCGGATGGCGTGACCGTTATTGGCTCAACCCGTGCCGATGCTATGGGTGCCTGGACGATTACTCCTGAGCTGGCAGACGGTGAGCATAAGCTGACGGTTAAAGTAGAAGATGGCCTGAAGCGCGTGAGTGACAGCTCTGATACTTTCATTGTGAACGTTAACAATGGCGCAGTAACGCAGGCGGTAAAAGAAGTTTCAGATGAGGCTGCGCAAACTGTTGAGCCGCTGGCGGGCGATGTGGGCATCCATGACATCATCAAGCCTGTCGGCATTTACAAAGACAACTTCACCATGAGCGGAACCGCTGAGCCGGGTACCGTCGTTCAGGTGCTGATCAACAATGCGATCTACACCATTACGGTTGGTGCAGATGGTAAGTGGAGCCACAGAGCCACCGATCTGGATGATGGTACCTACATCACTCAGTTCCGTTATAAAGATCGCGCCGGCAACTGGGGCCCGGTCACACAGCGCGTGATCGAAATCATGCCAACGGAGCCGGAAGCACCGCAAATCATGCGCGTGCTGGACGATGTCGGCCAGAATGATTATCTGGCGCCAATGAGCTATACCAACGACAAAACGCCAACGCTCTCTGGCGTCGCTATGCCAGGCAGCACCGTGTATATCTATGAAAACGGTGTGAAGATCGCCAGCGTTGTCGCAGGCCAGGATGGTCGCTGGACGACGACGATTGAGCTGAATGAGAGTCTGACTACGCACAATCTCACTGCTAACTATGTGGATCCATTTGGTAAAACCAGTAAAACCTCAGATATCTTCAATCTGATGCTGGATCTGAGCACCCCAACGCAGCCTGAGCTGAGTGAAGTTTACGATGATGTGGGCCGTTATCAGGGCGTTCTGAAATCCGGTGACACCACCGATGACACTTCACCAACCCTGACCGGTAAAGCGGATGCGGGCACCCTGGTGCGCATCTGGAACGGCAATGAGCTGCTGGGCTCGGTGATCGCCAACGGCCGTGGCGAGTGGTCGATCGATCTGCAACTTGAAGATAAGAAGAGCTACACCCTGCGCATCGACTCTGTCAGCAAAGGCGGAAACGTATCTGCACCGACTCCGGACTTTGAACTGAGCGTTGATGCCAGCATTCTGCCGCCAGCAGACATCGATGCGGTCTACAACAACAACGACGGCAAAATGGACCCGATCACTAACGGTGGCCAGACTAACGATGACACGCCGCTGCTGACCGGAACAGGCAACGATGGCGATATCATCTACGTAGAAGTGGATGGCAAACAGGTCGCTTCCACCAAAGTTGAAAACGGCAAATGGCAGATCGAAGTGCCGAAGCTGGCTGAAGGCGCTCACGATCTGACCGTTGTGGTAGAAGATCCAAGCGGCAAAGTCTCCGAGCCATCCGCGCCGTTCAAAGTCATTGTCGATGTTACGCCGCCGGATCAGCCGTCTAAGCCAGGCACCATCATTGATAACGAAGGTCCGGTTACTGGCCCGATTGAAGAGGGTAAACCAACTGATGATCAGCGCCCGGTATTTGAAGGTTCTGACGGTGAGAAGGGTGACCAGGTCGAGCTGATTATCGTTGATAAAGATGGTAATCCGATTAAAACCATCGGTACCGGTACCGTAGGCGATGACGGCAAGTGGACCGTACAGCCGGATCAGGATCTGGGTAACGGTGAACACAACGTAGTGGTTGTCATTACTGACCCGGCCGGCAACAAATCGAACCCGTCCGATCCGGTTAAAGTGATCGTAGATGACTCTAAGCCGGCGCCGCTGGAAAACTTCGAACTGTTCGATGACGTTGGCCCTTACACCGGCCCGATCAAAAATGGCGATGTGACCGATGATAAAAACCCAACGCTGCAGGGCTCTGCACCGGCGGGCAGCAAGGTTAACGTATATCTGGATGGCAAGCTGGTTGATACCGTTGATGTGGGCGCTGATGGCAAGTGGAGCTATGAGTTTAAAGATCTGAACGAAGCGAACCACAACGTGTACATCCGTCCAGTCAGTCCGGCTGGCGTGATTGGCGATGCCAGCGCACCTGTCGACTTCACCGTTGATATCACCCCACCGGTGACCGGCACGTTTGATGGCGTCTATGATGACAACAAAGGCCTGGAGAAACTGGTGTCTATCATCGATGGTGAGTACCTGACGAACGATCCGGATCTGATTCTGAAGGGTACCGGTCAGGCGGGCGATATCGTTCTGGTCTATAGCGATGTTGCGCATCAGAATCTGCTGGGTTCTACCGTGATTGGCGCGGATGGTAAATGGCGCTTCGAAACCTCAGAGATGGTGGCTGATGGTGAAGATAAAACCTTCGATTTCAACGTGGTGATCCGTGATACCGCAGGTAACGAGCTGAATCTGCCAACCAACTATCAGGTACGTATCGATCTGGATAAACCTGAGGCCCCTGATGTCGGCATCGAATCTTTCGGTGTATTTGAAACGCTGATGGATCTCTCTCTGAACGACATCATGGCACTGAACAGCGACTCTCTGTTCATCGACAACGGCAAATCGCAGGTTATCGTTAGCGGCAACGCCGGTGACGACGTGAAGCTGGAAGATATTCTGCCGAAGGGCGAGGATATCTCTAACTGGAACCAGGCAAACGGCACGGTAACCGTGGCAGGCGTTGAGTATAACGTTTACCAGAACACCGCTGGCGATGCCGAAGTTCTGGTGCAGAACAACCTGCACAACGAACAGCACTAATCCCTGATTAGACGCAAATAAAAAGCCCCGGTGATAACACCGGGGCTTTTCTGTTTATTGGTACAGGTAAAATTACGCGGTCGGTTCCAGCACCAGAATCTTCACATCCACCACATCATCTTTGATCACGGCACGGTGCGCATCCATGTGCGGCATCTGCTGATGCTGCTCCAGATGGCGCAGTGATTGCCACTGCTCCAGCATGAAAATTGAATCAGGTGAGTTCTGTTTCCACGGCACCTGTGCCTGATGGTCAACCAGCGCATCGTATTGATGGCAGCCATCCTCTTCCAGTACGGCAGGGATCAGCTTATGAATCGCTTCCAGCACCGCCTGACGACGGCCCGGCTTAACGCAAATTTCTGCAACCACAGTTAACATAACGCTTCCTTCTCTTTTTCCCGGTGTGCTTACAGTTAAGCAAAGATTTGGCTGAGATGAGTCCGATAACGTTCGATATCGCGCGGCACATCCGGCTGTTTAATCACATCGTTACAGATAAAGGTTGGCAGACCTTCCATGCCGAGGAACTGGTTAGCTTTATGGAAGTGCAGGTAGAGACCATCCACGCCAACGCCTTCAAAGAACTGCTCCGGATCATTGAACGCTTCCAGCGGCGCGTTCCAGGTTAGCGACAGCATATACTTTTTGCCCTGAATCAGGCCGCCAGAGCCATATTTTTTTCCGGCATCGCTGCGGGTACGGCCATCGCTGGCGTACAGGGAACCGTGGCCTTCGGTAAATACATCATCAATGTATTTTTTGACTGTCCACGGCTCACCCATCCACCAGCCCGGCATCTGGTAGATCACCACGTCGCTGTCGAGGTATTTCTGCACCTCTTCTGCCACGTTGTAATCGCTATCGGCGAGTGTGATCTGCACTTCATGGCCGAGATCGCGTAACTGGCTGGCGGCAACGTCGGTCAGGGTATGGTTCAGTTCGCCTTTGGAGTGGGCGAAGGTCTTGCCGCCGTCGATAATTAAAATCTTGCTCATCGGGTAATTGCTCCGTTTCTCATGGTTGCCGCTCACTCTACGCGCGTGCGCGGGAGAGAAAAATGCGTGTTTGATCACAAGACTTTTGCTTATAGCGCAATAATGCTGCCGGTTATGAAACAATCCGTGCGTAAACCCTCATCAGCACAAAAAAGAAGAAACCATGAAAATCGTGATCCTGAGTGCATTACTTCTGGTAACCGGTGCCGCGCAGGCGCAATCCCACCTTGACGACATCCGCGCCAGCAAGACGCTAAAAGTCTGTACCACCGGGGATTACAAACCCTACAGCTTCCTGCGCAGCGACGGTCAGTATGAAGGGCTGGATATCAGCATGGCGCAGTCGCTGGCGGCCAGCCTCGGTGCCCGCGTGCAGTGGGTGCCCACCACATGGAAAACCCTGAGTGAAGATTTTGTCGCAAAGCAGTGCGACATCGCGCTGGGCGGCGTGTCGGTTACGCTAAAGCGTCAGCAGATCGCCTGGTTTGCCCGCCCGCTGGGCGTGGATGGCAAAATCCCGCTGGTGCGCTGCGAAGATAAAGCGAAGTACCAGACGGTAGATCAAATCAATAAGCCTGCGGTGCGCGTCATTGAGCCGGCAGGCGGCACCAACGAAGCCTTTGTACATAGTCATCTGCCGCAGGCAACGCTGCAGCTGGCGGAGAATACCGGCATTTTTCAGCAGCTGGTGGATAAAAAAGCCGATGTGATGATCACCGATGCCTCAGAAGCGCGTTTCCAGCAGCAGCACTATCCATCGCTATGCGCCATTAATCCGGATAAGCCGATGCAGTACGGTGAGAAGGCCTACATGATCCCGCGTGATGATATGGGCTGGAAGCTGTATGTCGATCAGTGGTTACACCTCAGCACCGCCACCGGCGAATATGCGCAGATCGCGAAGCAGTGGCTGGGTGTTATCCATTAATTTTACGTGCCGGCCTCGCCAGGGTCGCCATCGTGGCGACCCTGCAGGTCACACATTCATGCGCGCCTGCCTCTGCGCACTCAAACCATTAACGGTACAAACCCGCTTTCCCCAATCCGCCAAACAGATTCATCTTGTAATGAATCACCGCTTTTGCCGCGTCAATCGCGTCCGGGTAGATCACATTCGGATCCCACCAGGTCTCGCGCGCCAGGATCTCACGCAGCTTCGCGAAATAGGCATACTTCATATCGCTGGAGATATTGATCTTACCCACACCGAGCGTAACCGCCTCAGCAATCTCGGCGTCCGGGTTAGCAGAGCCGCCGTGCAGCACCAGCGGAATATCCACACGTTGTGAGATATCCTTCAGAATATGCATCTGCAGCGCCGGCTTCATATCCTTTGGATAGATACCGTGCGCGGTGCCAATGGCTACCGCCAGGGTATCCACGCCGGTGCGCTGCACAAAATCCTCCGCCTGTGCCGGCTCGGTGTAAATCACTTTACTCACTCCGCCTTCAACCGACGTGCCGGTGTCACCGATGGTGCCGAGTTCGCCCTCTACCGACACGCCGACAGCATGTGCCAGCTTCACGACCTCTTTCGTCAGCGCCACATTCTCTTCATACGGCAGCAGCGAACCGTCAATCATCACTGACGTGAAGCCGCACTGAATCGCGCGCAGCACCTGAGCCACCGAAGCGCCGTGATCGAGGTGGATCGTAAAAGGCACCGGGCTTTTTAACGTCCGTTCGCGCACATAGCCAAAAAATTCATCGGTCACAAACTCCAGTTCGCTTGGGTGGATGGAGATGATGGCGGGCGTATTAGTGGCCTCCGCCTCTTCTACCACGGCACGAATAAAGCAGCTGTCAGCCACGTTAAAAGCACCAATGGCGAAGCGATGTTCACGGGTAGGCGCCAGCATCTCTTTCATTGAAATCAACATGTCTATTTTCCTCAGGGTGAGTTTTACCAGAGCCGGCGCGTGCCGACCCGATGATGGATAAAAATGTGATAGTCATATGGCGCGCATGTATGCGCGTTTTGGGCTTGCCCGCTGCGCTTCAGCGGCACCTTTAGGGTGTTCGGCTGTGCCCGGCGTTCACACTCTGCCTGCCGAACCCGACCAGCTCAGATACTCTGTGACCACTTCGCGGCAGGCGGACTCCATGAGCCCAAGCAGATCGGCCAGCTCCGCGTGTGGATGCTGTTTTAACGCCTGGTGCATTGCGTGCTTGCCGGCCTCAAACACCGCTGCTCCAACGTTGATCTTGGCGACGCCAAACTCACTGACGCGGCGAATATCCCCGGCGGGCGTACCGGAACCACCGTGCAGCGCCAGCGGTCGGGTAGAGACAGCATGCAGCGCCTGTAAACGCTGAAAGTCGATCTTTGGCTTTACGCCCGGCGGATAGATCCCGTGCGCGGTGCCCACGGAGATCGCCAGCAGATCGATATGGGTCTGCTCGATAAACGGCAGCACATCGGCCACCTGTGTCATCTTCACGGAGGCATCCGCCAGTTCATATGTCGGCGCATCGGCGATATGCCCAAGCTCGCCTTCAACGCACACGCCAGCGGTATGTGCCATCTTTACCACCGCCGCAGTCTGGCGGATGTTCTCTGCCAGCGGCTCAGCCGAGGCATCAATCATCAAACCGGTAAAGCCGGCGCGAAACGCCTGACCAATCAGCGGAAAAGCTTTACCGTGGTCGAGCGCCAGCGCAACCGGCACGGCGGCGCTGGCTGCCAGGGCCTGCACCAGCGACACCGCCACCGCAGGAGGAAAGTGCGTAGTGTGGCCCTGATAGACATTGAGAATCAGCGGCGCACGCTGCTGTTCGGCAGCCTGAATCGCGGCGCGAGCGGTTTCAAGATTGAAGCAGTTGATCGCCAGCACCGCGTATCTCTGCCGGAAAGCGGCCTGAATCAGGTCGTTCATCATGGCAAACATGGTGGCTCCTTATTCCAGAGTGAATGTAATCTCTTCATCGCGGACGCCCGGGGCCTCCACATCATCAAACTCTTCATCCGCCTGGGTGACAGGCTTTTTGATCAGTGAGAGCATCACGCCGCACACCACGGTACCAATACCGAGTGCCAGGCAGAACATCAGCGGTTTAGTGAACAGCGGCACCACGAACATGCCTCCGTGCGGCACTGGCGCTTCCACGCCCCACACCATGATTAGCCCGCCGGCAATCGCGGAGGCCACCACGCAGCTGGCAACCACACGCAGCAGATCCCGTGCCGCAATCGGAATAACACCTTCGGTGATCATACAGATCCCCATCGGGAAGGCCGCTTTCAGCGCCTCTTTCTCCGCTTTGGTGTACTTATGCCGCGTCAGCAGGAACGAGAGCGTGATACCAAAGGGTGGAATCATGGATCCGACAAACTTCACCGCTTCCGGTCCGTAGATGCCATCCACCAGCATGCCATCGGCGAACAGCGACATGGTCTTATTGATCGGCCCGCCGAAATCGAAGGTCGCCATCGCGCCAAGAATGGCGCCCATCACGAACTTCGAGCCGCCCTGCATCGATTCCAGCAGATGGATCAGCGCCTGCTGCAGCCAGGCAATCGGCTGGCCTATCAAGGTCATCATCAGTAAACCGGCGATAATGGTGCTCAATACCGGCAGTACCATAATCGGCATCAGTCCCTGCATGGAGTGCGGTAGCTTAATGGTGCGACGCAGCACCACCACGGTGTAGCCCACCAGAAAACCGCCCAGCATGCCGCCGATAAAGCCGGTGCCAATCTGTCCACAGATAAAGCCTACGATCAGCCCTGGCGCAAAGCCGGGGCGATCGGCAATCGAGTAAGCAATTGCCGCGCTGATTAGCGGCACAATCAGCCCCATGCCCCAGCCACCAATCTGGTTAAGCATCCAGGCGAGCGTACCGGGATGTTTACCCACATCCGGCCCGCCAAGCACCTGACCAAGCGCAATGCAGATCCCGGCGGCGACAATCAAGGGGATCATCCATGAGATACCGGTAAGCAGGTGGCCTTTGATCTCCTGGCCGTACTGACGTTTACGATCGTTCATGATGGATCTCCTCAGGCGCGCGCCAGTGAATCCGCCACTTTTTCGAGGAATTTCACCGGTGATTTGATCACCACTTCGGTTTTCACTCGCACAATGGGTTTGCCCTGAAAGCGCTCTTCACCCTTAATCTTCACGTCAACAGCGAGGATCACCACATCAGCCGCTTCAATCTCCTCCCGCGTCAGCGGCGTCTCCGTGCCGATGGTGCCCTGGGTTTCAACATGGATGGTGTGCCCCAGCGCATGCGCCCCTTTAATCAGTTTCTCGCGCGCAATATAGGTATGCGCGATGCCTGCGGTGCAGGCCGCTACACAGACGATATTCATAAGTCACCTCAGTGGGTTAACAGAGATCGGTTTCGGCGTACTGACTAAACAGCCGGATGATATTGCCGGGGTCATTTTCCGCCAGCAGTTGGGCTATCACCTCATCATCGGCCAGCGCGCTGGCCACCTGCGACAACAGGCGAATATGGGTGGTGTTCTGATCTTCCAGCCGCACGGCAAACAGGATGATGCAGCGCACCTGGCTGCCATCCAGCGTTTCCCAGGGGATATCCTGCCGGGTACGACCGATAGCCAGGGTGGTTTGCTGCACGGCGGCGGATTTGCCATGCGGAATCGCGATATGGTTCTCAAAGCCGGTGGAGCCTTCGGCCTCGCGCAGCCAGACATCCTCAATAAAAGCGGCACGGTCGCTAATAGCCCCATCGTGAAAGAGCAGGTCAGTCAGTTCGTTGATCGCCTCCTCTTTACTGGTGGCGTTCAGCGCCAGGTTAACGCGGCGTGGCGTCAGAATGCGGGAAATATCCATCGTCAATCCTCATTCAATTAATGGGCGGCCAGCGCGCAGGGCGCACCATCGGGCAACTGGCGTCCAATCATGGCGTCGGTTACCCGCCGGATATCGTCATCGTTAAAAAATGCACTGACATACACAGCCGGAGTGGCACCGGCATCAAGATGAATGGTGGTGATCACCAAATCCACGGGATGGCTCTGACAAAACGCGGCATGATTACTGGCCGATACCACGCCGGCAATCTCCCAATCCGGAAAAGCGCGCAGAATACGGCTCTTTAACAGGTGCGAAGTGCCCACGCCGCTGGAGCACACCACCAGAATGCGTTTATGGGCAATTTGCCGCTCCAGCGCCGCCTGAAAATGCACGCACAAATAACCAATTTCATCTTCCGCCACCGGTGAAAGCGCATAGGCACGCGCGGTTAATTGCATGGCCTGTTGCGTAAGCGAAAATATCTCCTGCATATCCTGCTTAATATCCTCCAGTAGAGGATTACGGATATGAATATGGTATTTGAGCCGGTTTAATAATGGCTTTATATGCACGAGTAATCCGTCAAATAACAGGCGATCCTGAATTAAATCCTGTTGAATAAATGCCGAGAAGCAATCTATTAATTCACAGGTTATTTTAACGGACTCAGCGGTTGAAAATTGGCTATGCGCAGGCACCTGATCGCCGCGCTCTTCGACGACAATGCCGGATGAGACGATATATTGATAAATAAAGCCGACCTCATCCGCCGGCAGTGCGCGACCGATACGCTGCTCGATGCGTGCCACCATCTGCTGAGCAATAGCCAGCGTGCGCTGATCAAGATCCTGCATGCTGGTCTGTGTAGCCAGCGCCAGCGCGTTGCCCTGCGCCATCCGGTGCATCATGATCAGAATATGGGTGCAAAGATTGAGGTACCAGGCATCGCCCAGCGGGTAACTCAGCTGCTGCTCCATCTGCTGCAGCAGCGCCTGCACAAAAGCCACATCCTCATCGCCAAAATAGTGCACCAGCGCCTGCTGGCTGCCCGGATCGAGCCGCGGCAACAGCGGCGTACCGGCAACGTTTTGCTGCATCACATCGTTAATTAATGACACCATCGCCTGACGGAGCGTCTGTTCGTTACCCTCAATGTGCGTGCCGCCCGGACCGCGCTGCAGCGTTAAACCCAGTGGCTGCAGCCACTCTTCAATCACTTTCAGATCATTTACGATGGAAGCGTGGCTGATAAAGTAGCGCTCTGACAACTTGCTGATCGACGTTACGCGCGGCGCTTCGCTCAGCAGCTGCGAGGCGATTTTAATCCGGCGGCTATTGTGGCTCAGCGCGTCTGAGCCTGACTCCTCGCTGTTGAGCTGCTGCTCCAGCTGCCAGCGCTGCTGAATATCGTCAGCCCGTAACCCTACGCCGCGCCCCGGTACGCGCTCCAGCTGCAGCGTCCAATTGCTGAGCCAGCTCTCCAGCCCCTGTAAATCGCGCTGGATGGTTTTCTCTGAAACGCCCAGCAGCAAGGCTAACTGACGGGTTGGCTGCGGAGCGGCCTGTTGTAACAGCAGTTTCACTAATCGGTGTTGTCGCGAAGTCAGTATTTGCATGCGGTCACCCTTTATTTGGCAAAGGTATTTTTATTTAATTCTCGTGCTCACTCTCCGTGCCAGAAATCAGGAACTAAAAAAGATGCGTCTTATGGAGTATGAATTTAGGAAAGGAAGGCGGAAGCAACAATACTAAATGTTGTCCATGCGCCAGGACATCATTAATACGCTGGCGGAAAGAGAGAATTAAATGCGATTTCGCTCACAGCCTGACATGCAAATAAATTGTGATGTTGCTCCCATTCCGTTTTATTTTTCTAAGCCATATCACGTTATTTAACGCCGGACGCTTCTCAGGTTTACTCTCGGCTTCCCTGTGACTAAATCCTGCGGATAAGGTACTATCCTCGCCAAATGAGCGCCGGATGACCCGCCGTTGCGGGCCACGAAGTGAGGATGCAAGCTTAATGAGCGAATTGACGCAGGATGGTGCAGAGCGTCTTGCCCTGCACAAGTTTACCGAAAAAGCGTACCTGGATTACTCCATGTACGTGATCATGGACCGCGCACTGCCGTACATCGGCGACGGTCTTAAGCCGGTGCAGCGTCGCATTATTTATGCGATGTCAGAGCTTGGCCTTAGCGCCAGCGCAAAATTCAAGAAATCAGCGCGTACCGTCGGTGACGTGCTGGGTAAATACCACCCGCACGGTGACAGCGCCTGCTATGAGGCGATGGTGCTGATGGCGCAGCCGTTCTCCTACCGCTATCCGCTGGTGGATGGCCAGGGTAACTGGGGCGCGCCGGACGATCCCAAATCCTTCGCCGCGATGCGTTATACCGAATCGCGCCTGTCTAAATATGCGGAAGTGCTGCTGGCTGAACTGGGCCAGGGCACAGCGGATTTCATCCCCAATTTCGACGGCACGCTGCAGGAGCCCAAAATGTTGCCGGCGCGCCTGCCGAACATCCTGCTGAACGGGACCACCGGTATTGCCGTGGGGATGGCGACGGATATTCCGCCGCACAACCTGCGTGAAGTGGCGCAAGCGGCGATCAAGCTGATTGAGAAGCCGAACACCACGCTGGATGAACTGCTGGAGATCGTGCAGGGGCCGGATTTTCCGACCGAAGCGGAGATCATCACACCGCGCGACGAGATCCGTAAAATCTACCAGAACGGCAGAGGATCGATCCGCCAGCGCGCCGTATGGAAGAGAGAAGAGGGCGAAGTGGTGATCACCGCGCTGCCGCACCAGGTTTCCGGTGCGCGCGTACTGGAGCAGATCGCCGCGCAGATGCGCAATAAAAAGCTGCCGATGGTGGAGGATCTGCGTGATGAGTCAGATCACGAGAACCCAACCCGGCTGGTGATTGTGCCGCGTTCAAACCGGGTCGATCTGGATCAGGTGATGAACCACCTGTTTGCCACGACCGATCTGGAAAAGAGCTATCGCGTTAACCTGAATATGATCGGACTGGATAACCGGCCGGCGGTGAAGAACCTGCTGGAGATTCTGTCTGAATGGCTGGTCTACCGTCGCGATACCGTGACGCGCCGCCTCAACTACCGTTTAGATCGCGTGCTGCGTCGCCTGCATATCCTGGAAGGTCTGCTGGTGGCGTTCCTCAATATTGATGATGTTATTCATATCATCCGTAGCGAGGATGAACCGAAGCCGGTGCTGATGTCGCGCTTCGACATCAGCGAAACCCAGGCCGAAGCGATTCTGGAGCTGAAGCTGCGCCATCTCGCCAAACTGGAAGAGATGAAGATTCGCGGCGAGCAGGCGGAGCTGGAGAAAGAGCGCGACCAGCTTCAGGCCACGCTTGCGTCTGAGCGCAAGATGAGCAACCTGCTGAAGAAAGAGCTGCAGGCCGATAGCCAGACCTACGGTGACGATCGCCGTTCGCCGCTGCACGAGCGCGAAGAGGCCAAAGCGCTGAGCGAAAACGAGCTGGTGAGTGCGGAGCCGGTCACTATCGTGCTGTCGCAGATGGGCTGGGTGCGCAGCGCCAAAGGCCACGATATCGATCCAACCGGCCTGAGCTACAAAGCGGGCGACAGCTACCGTGCGGCGGCGCGCGGCAAGAGCAATCAGCCGGTAGCATTTATTGACTCCACCGGGCGCAGCTACACGCTGGATCCTACGTCGCTGCCGTCCGCACGCGGCCAGGGCGAGCCGCTCACCGGCAAGCTGACGCCACCGCCGGGCGCGGTGATGGAGCAGGTGCTGATGGAAGCGGACGATCAGAAGCTGCTGATGGCCTCTGATGCCGGTTACGGCTTTATCTGTACCTTTGCCGATCTGGTGTCGCGCAATCGTGCTGGTAAAGCGCTGCTGACGCTGCCGGAGAACGCGAAAGTGATGACGCCGCTGGCGGTGCACTCGGGCGACGACATGCTGCTGGCCATTACGCAGGCCGGCCGTATGCTGATGTTCCCGGTGGCCGATCTGCCGCAGATGTCCAAAGGTAAAGGCAACAAGATCATCTCGATTCCGTCCGCTGATGCGGCAGCCGGCGTTGATAAACTGCAGTGGCTGCTGATTCTGCCGCCGGGCAGTGCTATCACCCTGTACGTTGGCAAGCGCAAACTGATTATGCGCGATGAGGATCTGCAAAAAGTCCGTGCCGAGCGTGGCCGTCGCGGTAGCGTGTCACGCGGTCTGCAACGCATCGACAGCGTAGAAGTGAATGCGCCCGCACGACCGAAAGCGGATACCAGCGAAGAATAACGTCATAACAGGCAAAGGAGTGCCTTATCTGAGGAAGCTATGTTACTAATTTTACGGTCGATAATCGTTGTTATCTATTCGATTCTGGTGTGCATATTTGGCAGTATCTGGTGTCTGTTCTCGCCGCGTAATCCGCGCCACGTCGCAACCTTTGGCCATCTGTTTGGCCGGTTGTCTACGGTATTTGGCGTGAAAGTGGAGCTGCGCAAACCGGCCGAGGCGGCGCACTATGGCAATGCGATCTATATCGCTAACCATCAGAATAATTTCGATATGATCACGGCAGCGAAGATCGTGCAGCCAACCACCGTCACCGTGGGCAAGAAAAGCCTGCTGTGGATTCCGTTTTTCGGCCAGCTCTACTGGCTGACCGGAAACCTGCTGATCGATCGTGACAATCGCGCCAAAGCGCACGGCACTATTGGTGAGCTGGTAGGGCAGTTTAAAAAGAAGAAGATCTCATTCTGGATGTTCCCGGAAGGGACGCGCAGCCGTGGCCGCGGCCTGCTGCCGTTTAAAACCGGCGCATTCCACGCCGCCGTTGCCGCCGGTGTGCCAATCATTCCGATCGTGGTCTCCAATACCCACGGCAAAATCAAACTCAACCGCTGGAATAATGGCCTGGTGATTGTGGAGATGCTGCCGCCGGTGGATACCTCACAGTTTGAAACCACGTCGGTGCGTAAGCTGGCAACCCACTGCCGCGAATTAATGTCTGCTAAGCTGGAAGAGTTGAACGCCGAAGTCGCCGAACGCGAAAAAAACGGTAAACTCTGAGCGGCCAAAACCCGTACGCAGGCCGCAGAATCTGTAGGGTGCGCCTTCAGGCGCACCAGGCCAAAAAATGTACAAAACGCGCATGCATGCGCACCGAATAGTAACCAGACACACAGCAGCCCATCCCGGGCGCTTCACACGATTAAAAAAACAACATGGACACGGCGTCTCTACGCCACGCTCAAAAGGTCTGAAGTTTTATGTCTTGCAGCAGACGTCAGTTTATTCAGCTTTCTGCCGGTGTTGCACTGGCTTCCAGTGCTATGCCTTATGCCGCCCGCGCCGCCGCGCCTTTGGGCGATGTGCCTCTGCCGGTACCGCCGCTGATTGAATCGCGTCGCGGCCAGCCGCTGTTTCTCACCCTGCAACGCAGCCACTGGTCCTTCAGCGGTACCGGCAGCAAAGTGCCGGTATGGGGCATCAACGGCCTCTATCTTGGCCCGACGGTGCGCGTCTACAGCGGTGACGATGTCAAACTCATCTACAGCAACCGCCTGAACGAACCGGTCTCAATGACCGTCAGCGGCCTCCAGGTGCCGGGCGCACTGATGGGCGGCGCACCGCGCATGATGTCAGCGGGCGTTGACTGGGCGCCGGTGTTGCCGATTCGCCAGGGGGCCTCCACGCTCTGGTATCACGCCAACACGCCTAACCGCATGGCACCGCACGTCTATAACGGACTGGCCGGCATGTGGTTAATCGAAGATGAGATCAGCAAGGCGCTGCCGCTGCCGAAACACTACGGCGTGGATGATTTCCCGCTGATTATTCAGGACAAGCGCCTCGATAACTTCGCCACGCCGGTCTACAACCCGCCCTCTGCAGGCGGCTTCCTCGGCGATACGCTGCTGGTCAACGGCGTGCAGAACCCGTTCGTTGAAGTCTCACGCGGCTGGGTGCGTCTACGTCTGCTCAACGCCTCCAACGCGCGCCGCTTCGATCTCAGCTTCTCCGATAACCGGCCATTCACGGTTATCGCCAGCGATCAGGGCTTCCTGCCGGCACCGGTTGCCGTGCAGACGCTGTCACTGGCGCCAGGTGAGCGTCGCGAAGTGCTGGTGGATATGTCACAGGGCGATGAAGTCTCGATCACAGCAGGCACGGCAGCGGGGATTATGGATCGCCTGCGCGGCCTGTTTGAGCCCTCATCGATTCTGACCAACACGCTGGTGCTGACGCTGCGGCCGACCGGGCTGCTGCCGCTGGTCACCGACAACCTGCCGATGCGCCTGCTGGCGGACCAGATTCTGGATGGCGTAGCGGTGCGCACGCGGGAGTTCCGCCTGGGCGATAGCGATCCGGGCATTAACGGTGCGATGTGGGACATGAGCCGCATCGACACCACGGTACAGCAGGGCACCTTCGAGCGCTGGATTATTCACGCCGATCGCCCGCAAGCGCTGCACATTCAGGGCGTGATGTTCCTGATTAAGAGCGTAAACGGTGCGCAGTCGATGGGTGAGGATCGCGGCTGGAAAGACACTGTGTGGGTAGATGGCACTGTTGAACTGCTGGTGAGTTTCCCGCAGAGCTCGTCAGATCACTTCCCGTTCATGTACTACAGCCAGACGCTGGAGCTGGCCGATCGCGGTACGGCAGGGCAGATGGTGGTCAATCCGGTTTCATAAGTAAAGGGTGCGCATTAATGCGCACCCTACGGCCCAACGGCGCTGATACCTGTAGGGTCGCCATTCATGGCGACCGCTGACACGCCGCGTTATCCGTTAAACTCTTCCGGATTTGGGCCCAACCGCTTGCCCTGATCCAGCTTCGCAATCTCGCTCACTTCGGCTTTATCCAGGCGGAAATCGAACACCTGGAAGTTCTCGTGAATACGCGCAGGCGTAACGGACTTCGGAATCACCACCAGGCCGCTATCCAGATGCCAGCGGATCACAATCTGCGCCGGCGTTTTGCTGTACTTCTTCGCCAGCTGCTTGATCACATCCTGATCAAACACCCCTTCACCGCCTTGCGCCAGCGGGCTCCAGGATTCAGTCTGGATCTGGTGCAGCGCATTCCACGCGTGCAGCGTACGCTGTTGCAGCATCGGGTGCAGCTCAATCTGATTGACCACAGGCGTCACGCCGGTTTCATCAATCAGGCGCTTGAGGTGCACCTCATGGAAGTTACACACGCCGATACTCTTGGCTAAGCCCTGCTGCTGCAGCTCAATCATCTTCTTCCAGGCATCCACGTAGGTATCTTTCTCCGGGCACGGCCAGTGCATCAGATAGAGATCCACCTGCTCCAGCTGGAGTTTCTTCAGGCTGGTTTCAATCGCCTGCTGCCCGTTCTGCTGGTCATCATTCCACAGTTTGGTGGTGATAAAGATATCGTCGCGCGCCACGTCAGTTTCCTGCAGCGCCTGGCCGACCGCTTCCTCATTCTTGTAGATAGCGGCGGTATCGATGGAGCGGTAGCCGACCTTCAGCGCCTCAACAATCGCGTTGCGTGCATCGTCAATGCTCGCCTGCCAGACGCCAAGACCCAGCTGCGGCATCATATTGCCGTCGTGCAATTTAATAATCGGTTGATCTGCCATAGTTGCTCCTTATCTTTCGCAGTGACTTACCGTAGAAACGATGTGCTTAAGTCTAGACAACAAATGTAACCCACGGATCATTGTGGCAACCTCGTCGCCATTTTGCCTGCGTGATTTCTGCCGGAATCTTGCCTGATTCTCCTGGATGATGGAGATTTGCACAGCGATGCGGCACACTGTCTGCTTTGCCGCCGGGGAGAAAACCATGCCGCACGATGCCCTCTGTCGCCAGCTGGCGCAGCGCGTGATTGCGCTGATGAGCAGCACACATAAGCCGCTATGCGCGGTGGAGAATGTCAGGCTGATTTATGCCTGTGAAACGCTGCCGCGCACGCCGATGATGTATCAGCCCGGCATAGTGATCCTGTTTCAGGGGCGTAAAACCGGCTACCTCGGCAGTACGGTATTCCATTACGACGCCACCAAATATCTGATGCTGACCGTGCCGCTGCCGGTGGAGTGTGAAACCGATGCGACGCCGGAGGCACCGCTGGCAGGGATGTGCATTAACGTGGATACCGCCAGCCTGCAGGATCTGCTGATGAGCATTGGCGATGACGATCAGTTCCAGCCGCAGCCGCAGACTTCCGGTATTCATTCGGCCTTTCTCAGCGAAGAGATGCTGTGCGCCGCTGAGCGCCTGCTGGATGTGATGGATTCGCCGCGGGATGCGCGCGTGCTGGGGCCACAGCTGGTGCGGGAGATTATCTACTATGTGCTGACCGGCCCGATTGGCGGCGCGCTGCTGTCGCTGGTGAATCGCCAGACGCAGTTCAGCCAGATTGCCCGCGCACTGCGCCGCATTGAGAATCACTTTGCAGAGAGTTTGAGCGTGGAGATACTGGCCGCGGAGGTGAACATGAGCGTGTCGGCGTTTCATCACAACTTCAAAGCGGTGACGCAGACATCGCCGTTGCAGTATCTCAAGCGTTATCGGCTGCATCAGGCCCGGCTGATGATGCTGCAGGATGGCATGAAGGCCAGCACCGCCGCCGTACGAGTAGGCTATGAGAGCCCGTCGCAGTTTTCACGTGAATTTAAGCGCTATTTTGGCGTGACGCCGGGCGAAGAGGTCAACCGCGCCCGCCAGGCGGTGCCGCTGTTGCCGTTTGATGCCGCCTAAAAGATTGCGTCGTGACGACCCGCCCGTGCTGCGTATAAGATTGGTAGTGGCGACCCGTCAGGGCCGCCAGGCATGCAGCGCCATCACGCCTTCTGGCGGCGCTTCTTCCAGAACACCACAATGCTCCCCGCCAGACCGGCAAACAGCAGCACGATCGGCAGCACCATCAGAATCGCCATCACCTGATCTTCATGCCGCTTAATAAACGGCACCTGGCTAATGCCGTATCCCATCGTCACCACAATCCCGACCCACAGCACGCCGCTCAGCCAGTTAAACAGCTGAAAACGGCCGTTCTGCAGACCGGAGATCCCCGCCATGGTCGGCAGCAGGGTGCGCACGAAGGCGAGAAAACGCCCAACCAGCAGCGCCATCAGACCGTGACGGTTAAACAGGTGCCACGCGCGCTGGTGATACTGGGCGGGCAGGTGCATCAGCCAGCTCTTCACCAGTTTGGTATTGCCGAGCCAGCGCCCCTGCAGATAACTCAGCCAGCAGCCAAGGCTGGCGGCGGTGGTCAGGATCACCATCGTCGGCACGAAATCCATCACGCCTTTCGCGACCATCGCCCCCGCTAACAGCAGCAGGCTATCGCCCGGCAGAAACGAGGCGGGCAGCAAACCGTTTTCCAGGAACAGCGTCAGAAACATCACGCCGTAGACAATCCACACGACTTCCGGATTGGCCAGCGCGGCAAAATCCTGATGCCACAGCGCCTGGACAATCTCATGTAAAACACCCATCAGCTATCCCATCGAGTCACAAGGCTTCTATGTTAACCCTCTGGCGCGGCGTATTCGTTGATCTGCGATCGCCCGCGCCAGATGGTTTATGTTTTGTTTATTATTTTACGCTTTCAGGCGCGCAAAGCCCGCTTTCAGGTCATCCAGCAGGTCATCGACATGCTCCAGACCAATGTGTAAGCGCACCAGCGTGCCGTCAAAATCGACGCCGCCGGCCGGACGAATCGCCGCCAGCTCCTCCGGCTGGTTTGCCAGAATCAGCGACTCATAGCCGCCCCACGAGTACGCCATACTGAAATGGTGGAAGTGATCGAGATAATTTGCCAGCTGCTCGCGGCTAAGTTTTTCGTGCAGGATAAACGAGAACAGCCCGCTGCTGCCGCTGAAATCGCGCTGCCAGAAGCTGTGCCCTTTGCACTGCGCCAGGGCCGGATGGTTAACGCGCGCCACTTCCGGCTGCGCGGCCAGCCACTCTGCCACCTGCAGGCCGCTCTCTTCGTGCTGGCGTAAACGCGTGCTCAGCGTACGCAGGCCGCGACTGGCCATATAGGCGGTATCGGCATCCACCATCTGGCCCATCAGGTAGGAGTTTTCACGCAGCTGTGGCCAGCAGCGCTCATTGGCAACGGCTGTACCAATCATCGCATCGCTATGGCCGATGATGTACTTGGTGCCGGCCTGAATAGAGATATCAATGCCGTGCGCCAGCGCGTTAAATAGCACGCCGGCCGCC
>Ga0157361_1000019_pt1 | contig 103667 bp, 92 predicted proteins | sample AttlaeALBM2_FD_111481 | JGI IMG/M metagenome (GOLD analysis project Ga0157361, IMG submission 111481) | Fungus gardens microbial communities from leaf cutter ant in Ribeirão Preto, State of São Paulo, Brazil - Atta laevigata ALBM2 | ecosystem: Host-associated > Fungi > Mycelium > Unclassified ...
GCCATTCATCTGGTTCGCCCTGAAAACGGCGTTCTTTATGGTGATGTTTATCCTGATTCGTGCTGCGCTGCCGCGTCCACGTTATGACCAGGTGCTGTCGTTCGGCTGGAAAGTTTGCCTGCCGCTGACGTTATTGAACCTGCTGGCAACTGCCGCAGTGATTCTGTACAGCGCGCAGTAAGGGGTTTTGAGATGACTTTAAAAGATATTGTCGTTGGCTTCGGCACGACAGTTCGCAGTATCTGGATGATAGGCATGCACGCCTTCGCCAAACGCGAAACCCAGATGTACCCGGAAGAGCCGGTCTATCTGCCGCCGCGCTACCGCGGCCGCATCGTGCTGACGCGCGATCCGGACGGCGAAGAGCGCTGCGTAGCCTGTAACCTGTGCGCGGTAGCCTGCCCGGTGGGCTGTATTTCGCTGCAAAAAGCGGAGATGCAGGATGGCCGCTGGTATCCGGAATTTTTCCGTATCAACTTCTCACGCTGCATCTTCTGCGGCCTGTGCGAAGAGGCCTGTCCGACCACGGCGATTCAGCTGACCCCGGATTTCGAACTGGGTGAATTCAAGCGTCAGGATCTGGTGTACGAGAAAGAGGACCTGCTGATTTCCGGTCCGGGTAAATACCCGGAGTACAACTTCTATCGCATGGCAGGTATGGCGATCGACGGGAAAGAGAAGGGCGACGCGGAAAACGAAGCCAAGCCGATCGACGTCAAAGGCTTGTTACCTTAAGGAGCCAGGTATGGAATTTGCGTTTTATCTTTGCGGACTGGTGGCGGTGCTGACGACATTGCGCGTCATCACCCACACCAATCCGGTACATGCGCTGCTGTACCTGATTGTGTCGCTGCTGGCGATTGCCGGCGTGTTCTTCTCTATGGGCGCCTATTTCGCCGGTGCGCTGGAGATCATCGTTTATGCCGGCGCCATTATGGTGCTGTTCGTGTTCGTGGTCATGATGCTGAACCTGGGTAAAACCCAGCAGGATCAGGAGCGCGAGTGGCTGAAGCCGTCGCTGTGGATTGGTCCGGGCATCGTCTCGCTGCTGCTGCTGGTGGTCATGATCTATGCCATCACCACGGCCACCGATCAGGGCATCGACGGTACCGTGATTGATGCGAAAGCGGTCGGTATTAGCCTGTTTGGTCCTTATGTTCTGGCGGTTGAGCTGGCGTCAATGCTGCTGCTGGCCGGACTGGTAGTGGCCTTCCACATCGGACGCGATGAGCGTCAGGGTGAGGTGCTGAGCAACCGCGTGACGGATGCGGAAGCGAATAAGGAGGAGCGCGCATGATCCCGTTACAACATGGCCTGATTCTGGCTGCCGTGCTGTTTGTTCTTGGCCTGACCTCGCTGGTGCTGCGCCGTAACCTGCTGTTTATGCTGATTGGTCTGGAGATCATGATCAATGCCGCCGCGCTGGCGCTGGTGGTGGCAGGCAGCTATTGGGGACAAGCCGATGGCCAGGTGATGTACATTCTGGCGATCAGCCTTGCGGCGGCCGAAGCCAGTATTGGCCTGGCGCTGCTGCTCCAGCTCTATCGTCGTCGTCAGACGCTGAACATTGACACAGTGAGCGAGATGCGCGGATGAATCTTCTCTATTTAACTGTCTTATTTCCGCTGATTGGCTTTTTGCTATTAGCGTTTTCCCGTGGCCGCTGGTCGGAGAACCTGTCGGCAGCGATCGGCATGGGTTCAGTGGGCCTGGCAGCGCTGACCACGGTATTTGTGGGCATGGACTTCTTCAGTCAGGGCCAGCAGCCGTTTACTCAGGCGCTCTGGACCTGGATGCACGTGGGCAACTTTGATATCAAAGTGAACCTGGTGCTGGACGGTCTGTCGCTGACTATGCTGTCAGTGGTAACCGGCGTTGGCTTCTTCATCCACATGTTCGCGTCTTGGTACATGCGCGGTGAAGAGGGCTATTCGCGCTTCTTCGCTTACACCAACCTGTTCATCGCGAGCATGGTGGTGCTGGTGCTGGCGGATAACCTGATGCTGATGTATCTCGGCTGGGAAGGCGTGGGCCTCTGCTCCTACCTGCTGATCGGTTTCTACTACAGCAATCCGGAAAACGGTAAAGCCGCGATGAAAGCGTTCATCATCACCCGCGTGGGTGATGTGTTCCTCGCTTTCGCGCTGTTCATCCTCTACAACGAACTGGGCACGCTGAACTTCCGCGAGCTGATGGCGCTGGCGCCTGCGCACTTTGCGGCGGACAACCACATGCTGCAGTGGGCAACCCTGATGCTGTTGGGCGGCGCCGTGGGCAAATCGGCGCAGCTGCCGTTGCAGACCTGGCTGGCAGACGCCATGGCCGGTCCGACCCCGGTTTCGGCACTGATTCACGCCGCGACCATGGTAACCGCCGGCGTCTATCTGATCGCCCGTACGCACGGCCTGTTCCTGCTGACGCCGGAAGTGCTGCATCTGGTCGGGATTGTCGGTGCGATTACGCTGGTGCTGGCTGGTTTTGCCGCGCTGGTACAGACCGACATCAAACGCGTGCTGGCCTACTCCACCATGAGCCAGATTGGCTACATGTTCCTGGCGCTGGGCGTACAGGCGTGGGATGCCGCTATTTTCCACCTGATGACGCATGCCTTCTTTAAAGCGCTGCTGTTCCTCTCTTCCGGTTCGGTGATTCTGGCCTGCCATCATGAGCAGAACATCTTTAAGATGGGCGGCCTGCGCAAAAGTATTCCGCTGGTCTATGTCTGCTTCCTGGTGGGCGGCGCGGCGCTGGCGGCACTGCCGCTGATTACCGCAGGTTTCTACAGTAAGGATGAGATCCTGTTTGGTGCGCTGGCCAATGGTCACGTCAATCTGATGGTTGCCGGTCTGGTAGGGGCGTTCCTGACCTCAATCTACACCTTCCGCATGATCTTCATCGTGTTCCACGGCGAAGAGAAAATTCATGCGCACGCCGGCAAAGGCATTACTCACCATCTGCCGCTGATTGTGCTGCTGGTGCTCTCAACCTTCATTGGTGCGCTGATTACGCCACCGCTGGCAGGCGTACTGCCGCAGGGTGAATTGGGTGAAGAGGGCAAAGTGGCGCTGGAGATCACCTCGGGCGTGGTCGCGATTCTCGGTATTCTGATCGCCGCCGCACTGTGGCTGGGCAAACGTCAGCTGGTTACCCGCGTGGCGAACAGCGCACCGGGCCGATTCTTCGGTACCTGGTGGTTCGCGGCCTGGGGCTTCGACTGGCTGTACGACAAGGTGTTTGTTAAACCTTACCTTGGCATTGCCTGGCTGCTGCAGCGCGATCCGCTCAACTCCCTGATGAACACTCCTGCGCTGCTGTCGCGCATCGGGAATAAAGGTCTGGTGATGAGTGAGAACGGTTATCTGCGCTGGTATGTGGCGTCAATGAGCGTGGGTGCTGTCGTGGTGCTGGCGCTGATACTGGTAATCTAAAGATTGATGAGCGGGGCGGGTTCGCTCGCCCAATTAGAATGTCAAAAATTGCCTGAAGTAAGGCAATAAAAAGGGAAGTACGCCGTGTTATTACCTTGGCTAATAATCATCCCCTTCGTCGGGGGTCTGCTTTGCTGGCTGGCAGAGCGCCTCGGTGCGAAAGTGCCGCGCTGGATCGCATTGATCACCATGGGCCTGACGCTGGCGCTTGGCCTGCAGCTCTGGCTGCAGGGCGGTTACTCACTGACGCAGGCCGCGGGTATTCCGCAGTGGCAATCCAGTTTCTCCGTACCATGGATTCCGCGCTTTGGCATCAACTTCCATCTGGCCATCGACGGTCTGTCGCTGCTGATGGTGGTGCTGACCGGTCTGCTCGGTCTGATGGCGGTACTCTGCTCCTGGAATGAGATCGAGAAGTATCAGGGCTTCTTCCACCTGAACCTGATGTGGATTCTTGGCGGCGTCATTGGCGTGTTCCTCGCCATCGATATGTTCCTGTTCTTCTTCTTCTGGGAGATGATGCTGGTGCCGATGTACTTCCTCATCGCACTGTGGGGGCACAAGGCATCGGACGGTAAGACGCGTATCACCGCGGCCACCAAGTTCTTCATTTATACCCAGGCATCGGGTCTGGTGATGCTGATTGCGATTCTGGCGCTGGTATTTGTGCACTATAACGCGACCGGCATCTGGACCTTCAGCTATGAACAGCTACTGAAGACACCCATGTCGCATACGGTAGAGTATCTGCTGATGCTCGGCTTCTTCATCGCTTTCGCCGTGAAAATGCCGGTAGTGCCGCTACACGGCTGGCTGCCGGATGCGCACAGTCAGGCGCCAACCGCCGGTTCCGTCGACCTTGCGGGTATTCTGTTGAAAACCGCCGCTTACGGCCTGCTGCGTTTCAGCCTGCCGCTGTTCCCGAATGCTTCAGCAGAGTTCGCGCCCATCGCGATGTGGCTGGGTATCATCGGTATCTTCTACGGCGCGTGGATGGCGTTCTCGCAGTACGATATCAAGCGTCTGATTGCCTATACCTCGATTTCGCACATGGGCTTCGTGCTGATTGCTATCTACACCGGCAGCCAGCTGGCGTTCCAGGGCGCGGTTATCCAGATGATTGCGCACGGTCTGTCGGCCGCCGCGCTGTTCATTCTGTGTGGTCAGCTGTATGAGCGTCTGCATACTCGTGATATGCGTCAGATGGGCGGCCTGTGGTCGCGTATTAAGTGGATTCCGGGTCTGTCGCTGTTCTTTGCTGTTGCGAACCTGGGTATGCCGGGCACCGGTAACTTTGTCGGTGAGTTTATGATTCTGACCGGCAGCTTCCAGGTGGTACCGGTGATTATCGTGATCGCGACCTTCGGCCTGGTGTTTGCCTCGGTCTACTCACTGATCATGATGCAGCGCGCTTACTACGGCGAGGCAAAATCAAAAGAGCCGCTGGCTGGAATGTCGCCGCGCGAATTCCTGACCATCGGTGTACTGGTCGTGCTGCTGGTGCTGCTGGGGATCTATCCACAGCCAATCCTCGACACGTCCCATGCTGCGATGAGCAATATTCAGCAGTGGTTTACCGCTTCAATTTCAACTACAAGGCCGTAATTCGCCATGACAATAACTCCTCAACAATTGATCGCGTTGCTACCGCTGTTGATCGTCGGATTGACGGTGGTAGTTGTGATGCTGTCCATTGCGTGGCGACGCAACCACTTTGTTAATGCCACGCTGACCGTGATCGGACTCAACCTTGCACTGTTTTCACTGTGGTTTGTAGGCCAGGTGGGCGCCATGGATGTCACGCCGCTGCTGCGCGTGGATGGCTATTCAATGTTCTATACCGCGCTGGTGATACTGGCCAGTTTGGCGACCTGTACCTTTGCTTATCCGTGGCTGGCCGGCTATCCGGACAACAAAGATGAGTTCTACCTGCTGGTGCTGATTGCGGCGCTGGGCGGTATCGTGCTGGCGAGCGCCAATCACCTGGCGGCGCTGTTTATCGGTATTGAGCTGCTGTCGCTGCCGCTGTTTGGCCTGATCGGCTACGCCTTCCGCCAGAAACGCTCGCTGGAAGCGGCACTGAAGTACATGATTCTGTCGGCCGCCGCGTCGTCATTCCTGATCTTCGGTATTGCGCTGGTGTATGCGGATTCCGGCAGCCTGAGCTTCGTGCAACTGGGCAAGAGCCTGAATGACAGCATGCTGCAGCAGCCGTTGCTGCTGGTGGGTCTGGGCATGATGATCATCGGCCTCGGCTTTAAGCTCTCGCTGGTGCCGTTCCACCTCTGGACGCCGGACGTCTATCAGGGTGCGCCGGCGCCGGTGTCGACCTTCCTCGCCACCGCCAGCAAAATTGCCATCTTTGGCGTCATCATGCGTCTGTTCATGTACGCGCCTGTGACCGACAGTGAAGCCGTGCGCACCGTACTGGGTGTGATCGCCTTCGTATCGATCCTGTTCGGTAACCTGATGGCGATTTCGCAGAGCAATATCAAGCGTCTGCTCGGTTACTCCTCCATCGCACACCTCGGCTATTTGCTGGTGGCGCTGATTGCGGTGAAAACCCATCAGCTGTCGCTGGAGACGGCGGGCGTCTACCTGGCGGGTTATCTGTTCAGCAGCCTGGGTGCGTTCGGTGTTGTTAGCCTGATGTCCAGCCCGTATCGCGGTCCGGATGCCGATTCACTTTACTCTTACCGTGGTCTGTTCTGGCATCGCCCGATTCTGTCAGCGGTAATGACGGTGATGATGCTGTCGCTGGCCGGTATCCCGATGACGCTTGGCTTTATCGGCAAGTTCTACGTGATCGCGACCGGCGTGAATGCGCATCTGTGGTGGCTGACGGGCGCAGTGGTGGTAGGCAGTGCCATTGGCCTCTACTACTATCTGCGCGTTACGGTGAGCCTCTACCTCAGCCCGCCAGAGCTGCATACGCGTGATACGCCGGCTAACTGGGCGTTTACCGCCGGGGGCGTGGTGGTGCTGATCTCCGCTATCCTGGTACTGCTGCTGGGTGTCTATCCGCAGCCGCTTATCCAGCTGGTACAGCTGGCACAGCCGCTGATGTAAGCGGACCACGCTGAATAAATCAGGCTTGCGGGCCTGATTTTTTTTGCCTGAAATATGAGATTCCGATCACACTGCGTCCGCCCGGCGCGGCCTGCCTCGGGTGGTTCACTGCGTTAGGCCTGCAAGCTGTGGTACGCTCAGCGGATCATTTTTTCGCTCAGACAAGGAAGCACGATGGATATGCAATGGCTTGATTGCCACCACAGTGAACTGAGCGCTCAGCAACTTCACACCGTGCTGGCGCTGCGTAATCGGGTATTTATCGTGGAACAAAACTGCCCTTATCAGGATATCGACGGGCAGGATCTGGCTGCGGACAACCGTCATATTCTGGGATTTCTTGATGGCAAACTGCTGGCTTATGCGCGGATACTGACGCCGGCCCTGGCGTCTTCACCGGTCACCATTGGCCGGGTAATCGTGTCGGAAGAGGCGCGCGGCCTGAAACTGGGGTATCGGCTGATGGAGCAGGCGCTTAACAGCTGTGAGCGGCACTGGCCGCAGCGTGCACTGTACCTTTCAGCCCAGGCGCATCTGGAGGGGTTCTACGCGCGTCTCGGCTTCAAAGCGGTGACGGAGGTCTATATGGAAGACGATATTCCGCACATCGGCATGCAGAGAGCATAACGGCGGGGAGTGCGCCCCGCCGTTTGCATCAGGCCGGCGTCATCTGCCGGTCGTCGTTGTATTTGCGCTGATCGGGCGGCGGCGGGAAGTACTGATACAGCCAGGTTTCGCTCAGCGTTTCATCTTTGGTGCGCAGGAAGAGGCGCATTTCAACCGGTTTAGTCGAATCACTGTCCGGGTACCAGTCAAACAGAATACGGTAACCGTTGATAGGCTCGACATAGAGAATCTCAACCTGCTTAAAGGTGCCGGCCGATACGGTGATAACCGGTTCGATACCTTTCGGTGCTGCTGCTTTCAGGTCGCCATCAATGAAGTCGATAGCAAAACGGCGGCACCAGGTATCCGGGAAGTGTTCGCCCGGTGCCCAGCCTTCCGGGAACCCTCCGATACCGGTACGCGTTGCATCAACGCGCGCCAGGTCGCTGCGTACCGGTGGCAGCTGGCTCCAGTAAAGTTTGTACTGGAAGCTAAACTCGCTGCCGGCTTTGACCGGCTCTGCCGGCTGCCAGAAGCAGACGATATTATCCAGCGTCTCCCCGGTCGTCGGGATCTCCATCAGGTTGATGGCGCCTTTACCCCATTTGCCTACCGGCTCAACCCACAGGCTCGGACGTTTGTCATACCAGCCAATCACATCCTGATAATCTTTAAAGTCGTGATTGAGCTGCAGCAGACCAAAGCCGCGCGGGTTCTCATCCTCATAAGCATTAAACTGCAGGCGCTGCGGGTTGTTCAGCGGACGGGCGATCCACTCGCCTTTGCCGCTCCACATCGCCAGGCGATCGGAGTCATGAATCTGCGGATGATAGGTATTGCACATGCGACGTTCGTTGGTGCCGCAGCTGAACATGCTGGTCATCGGTGCGATGCCAAGCTGGCGAATCTCATTGCGCGCGAACAGGTGGTTATCCACCTCCATCACCACGCGTTTCTCTTCGCAGTGAACGGTAAATTTGTAGGCGCCGGTGACGCTGGCACCATCCAGCAGCGCATAGACCACAAAGGTTGTGTCATCCGCTTTCGGGGTTTCAAACCAGAAGGCGGTAAAGTCCGGAAACTCCTCTTTGCCGTTGCTGAAGGTGTTGATCGCCACACCACGGGCGGAGAGACCGTACTGATAAGTTTCATCCACCGCGCGGAAGTAGCTGGCGCCGAGGAAAGAGACGATGTCGCGGCGCGCCAGCTCTGGCTTTTTGAAGGCGCGGAAGCCGGCGAAGCCCAGATCGGTCTTCCCGACCAGCTGCTGCGTATCGACGTTAGCGTTGTGATAGTTAAACAGTTCCGGGCGGAAGTGGATTTCACGCGCTTCGCGGCTGGCGGCATCGACTGAGAACATGCGGATGCGGCGCTTAAAGCCCATCCCGACGTGGAAAAACTGCACATCCAGCTCGCGGTCGGCAATGTTATTCCACAGCGAGTGGTTGGCGTCGTACTGGATTTCGTTATAAGCCTGCGGCGTCAGCGTCGCCAGCGTATCGGGCAGAGGGCCGGGTGCGCCGCCCCAGGGCTGTTTTGCCAGTGCAGCGGCTTTTTTCTTCAGCTCCGCGAAATCGAACCGCACTGCGTTACCGTCGGCGATGCCATCTTCAGCCCAGGCGGATTGCGCAAACAGCGAGGAGAGCCCGGTCATACCGCTGACGGCAGAGAGGGCCATGGACGCTTTCATAAATTTTCTACGATTCATGCCGGAAATCTTTTCCTTAGCTGCTCGGGTGTATTGAGTCTGTCGCCAGACGTTTAGCGTCAGGTTACAGAGGGTTACGACAGTGGTGAAAATAAAAAATTCAGTCTGCTGAAAATTTATCAGATTAATCAAATAAACGAAGCAGAATTGCGCGCGCAACGCGGGGAATGACATAACTTTGCAGTCAACGCGCCAAAAGATAGACATTGCCTGGCACCATCCCCGCAAACTGCCGATTTATGACTATAGTTAATCGACACCGAGTTCAAACATGGAGGATTTACCTATGTCATCTTCAGACCAATTTGAGAACCGTTTTGAAACCCGCCTTGATGATGATCTGGCGCTGCTGACTGAAACGCTGGAGGAGGTGCTGCGCGCCTCGGGCGATCCGGCCGATCAGAAATATATCGAACTCAAGCTAAAAGCCGAGCAGGCGCTGGAAGATGTGAAAAATCGTGTGAGCAACGCTTCTGACAGCTACTACTACCGTGCGAAGCAGGCTGCGTATCGTGCTGACGACTACGTGCATGAAAAACCGTGGCAGGGGATCGGCATCGGTGCTGCTGCGGGTCTGTTTGTTGGATTACTGCTGGCTCGTCGTTAATCTCTGCGGGCGCGGGACTCCTCGCGCCCGATCTCCGTATTTTCCCGCCTCTGCTTTACTCAATTGTTTCAAATCCTTGTTTTGCATCGACAGTGATTGTGTTTCGCCCGCACGCTTCCTACAGTAAAGCGACAGGCAAAAGGAGAACGCAACGTGATACGTGTAGAAATGCTCGCCACAGGCGATGAAGTGTTACATGGGCAGATTGTTGATACCAATGCAGCATGGCTGGCGGATGTGCTGTTTCAGCATGGTTTGCCGATGACCAGCCGTACCACCGTGGGCGATGCGATGTCGTCGCTGGTAGAAGCGTTGCAAACACGCAGCCAGATTGCTGATGTTTTGATTGTGAACGGCGGCCTCGGGCCAACCAGCGACGATCTCAGCGCGCAGGCTGCCGCGCAGGCCAGTGGTACGCAGCTGGTGCTCCAGCAGGCGTGGCTGGAGAAGATGGAGGCGTGGTTCGCCAGCCGCGGACGCGTTATGGCGGCCAGCAATCGCAAGCAGGCTGAGATCCCGGCCAATGCGGAGCTTATTGATAACCCCGTTGGCACCGCCTGCGGCTTTGCGCTGCAGCTTAACCGCTGCTGGATCTTCTTTACGCCGGGCGTACCGTCCGAGTTTAAGGTCATGGTGGAGCAGCAGATCATTCCGCGTCTGAAAGCGCGTTTTGAACTGCCCGAACCGCCGCTGTGTTTACGGCTCACCACTTTTGGACGTGGCGAGAGTGATATCGCCGCTGAGCTGGAGCCGCTGCCCCTGCCGGAGGGCGTCGTGATGGGCTATCGCTCATCCATGCCGATTATTGAGATCAAACTTACCGGCCCGGCCAGCCAGCGCGTGGCGATGGAGCAGGTGTGGCAGCAGGTAAAACTGTTGCTGGCGGAGTGCACCATCTTTGAAGGATTTGAAGGGTTACCGGGCGTACTGGCGCGTGAATTGCAGCAGCGCGGTTTCCGTCTGGCGATCAGCGAGCAGTACACCGCCGGCCTGCTGCACTGGCAGTTAGCGGCAGCTGATGTCCCGCTCAGCGCGGCGGAGATCCTGCCCGCCCATGCGGAGAGCCTGGAAGCCCAGGTTACGCGTACGCGCGATTTCGCTGCACGCCAGGGCACGGTGCTGGCGCTGTCGGTGGGCAACCTGGAGGAGGGTGAAGTGTCAATTGCACTGCACACGCCGGAAGCCAGCTGGGGTCAGCGAGTCAAATTCACGCACGGACGTCACAACCTCGAAACGCGGCAAAAAGTGGTGGCAATGATGGCGATGAACATGCTGCGTCGTTGGTTACATGGCAGCGAAGTGAGTACCGGACACGGCTGGATTGATGTGCTGGAGACGGTGAAAAACTAGTGATGCTGCAGGGTGCGTATAACGGCGTACCCTACAGGGCTTCATTCATGGCGACCCGAACTTTACAGCTCGATCTCAATCTCCCCTCTGGCCTTACAGCAGCAGGGCAGAATCTCGCCCTGCTGAATAAACGCCAGCGGCGTCTCCGCGTAATCCACTTCGCCTTTCAACAGGCGCATGCGGCATGAGCCGCAGTAGCCCTCGCGACACTGAAACTCTACGCACAGATTATGCGCTTCCAGCGTTGTCAGCAGATTAGGGTGATCGTCTGCGCACTCCAGCCGGGAGCCGGAGCTGCGCAGAATCACAACGGAACGGCTCATGCTTACAGCTGGAAGTCGTTGAAGTCGTCTTCGCCCACTTCGGAGTCAATCTGACCCACCAGGTAGGAGCTCACTTCCACTTCCTGCGGCGCAACCTGCACGTTATCCGATACCAGCCACGAGTTGATCCATGGGATCGGGTTAGAGCGGGTCTGGAACGGCAGGTCAAGGCCGACAGCCTGCATGCGGATATTGGTGATGTACTCAATGTACTGGCACAGAATGTCTTTATTCAGGCCGATCATCGAGCCGCCGCTGAACAGGTACTCTGCCCACTCTTTCTCCTGCTCCGCTGCTTTCTTAAACAGGTCGTAACACTCTTCACGGCACTCTGCAGCGATCTCTTTCATCTCCGGATCGTCTTCACCGCTGCGCATCAGGTTCAGCATATGCTGGGTGCCGGTCAGGTGCAGCGCTTCGTCACGGGCGATCAGGCGGATGATTTTGGCATTGCCCTCCATCAGCTCGCGCTCGGCGAAAGCGAAGGAGCAGGCGAAGCTGACGTAGAAGCGAATCGCTTCCAGCGCGTTCACGCTCATCAGGCAGATGTAGAGCTGCTTTTTCAGCGCGCGCAGGCTTACGGTGACGCTTTTGCCCGCCACCTGATGCGTGCCTTCACCCAGCAGATGCCAGTAGTTAGTCATCTCAATCAGGTCATCGTAGTACTTCGAGATATCCTGAGCACGCGCCAGAATCTGCTCGTTGGTAACGATGTCATCGAACACCAGCGCCGGATCGTTCACGATGTTACGGATGATGTGGGTGTAGGAGCGCGAGTGGATGGTTTCCGAAAACGCCCAGGTCTCAATCCAGGTCTCCAGCTCCGGGATAGAGATCAGCGGCAGCAGCGCCACGTTCGGGCTACGGCCCTGGATGGAGTCCAGCAGCGTCTGGTATTTCAGGTTGCTGATAAAGATATGCTTCTCATGTTCCGGCAGTGCCTGGTAGTCGATACGGTCGCGTGATACATCGACCTCTTCCGGACGCCAGAAGAAGGAGAGCTGCTTCTCAATCAGCTTTTCAAAAATGTCATATTTCTGCTGGTCGAAACGCGCAACGTTGACGGACTGGCCGAAGAACATCGGTTCTAACAGCTGGTCGTTTTTGTTCTGCGAAAATGTGGTGTAAGCCATGGCTAAGTCCAAAAGTGATGAGGGCCGACCAATGCCGGCCCTGACAAGATAGAGCGTCTGACGGATTAAATCTTACAGGCGCCGCTTTCGCAGCCATCGTCCTGAATTGACGGGGCCAGATCGTCCTGTGCATCTTCCGCACCGTCACGGGTGTTCTGGTAGTACAGGGTTTTCACGCCAAACTTATAGGCGGTCAGCAGATCTTTCAGCAGCTGCTTCATCGGCACTTTGCCATTTGCAAAACGGCCCGGATCGTAGTTGGTATTGGACGAAATGGCCTGGTCGATGAATTTCTGCATCACGCCAACCAGCTGCAGATAACCATCATTGGACGGCATCTCCCACAGCAGTTCGTACTGATCTTTCAGGCGCTCATACTCCGGCACCACCTGGCGCAGAATCCCGTCTTTCGACGCTTTAATACTGATGTGACCGCGCGGTGGCTCAATACCGTTGGTGGCGTTGGAGATCTGCGAAGAGGTCTCCGACGGCATCAGCGCAGAGAGCGTTGAGTTACGCAGACCGTGAGTGGTAATGGACTCACGCAGACCTTCCCAGTCCAGATGCAGCGGCTCGTTGCACACCGCATCCAGATCCTTCTTATAGGTATCGATCGGCAGAATGCCCTGCGAATAGGTGGTCTCTTTAAACCACGGGCAGGCACCTTGCTCTTTTGCCAGCTCGTTAGAGGCTTTCAGCAGATAGAACTGAATGGCTTCAAACGTTTTGTGCGTCAGATTGTTGGCGCTGCCGTCAGAGTAACGCACACCGTGTTTCGCCAGGTAGTAAGCGTAGTTAATAACGCCAATACCGAGGGTACGACGACCCATCGCGCCACGTTTTGCCGCCGGAATCGGGTAGTCCTGGTAGTCGAGCAGCGCATCAAGCGCACGCACGGCCAGGGTTGCCAACTCTTCCAGATCGTCAAGGCTATTGATTGCGCCAAGGTTGAACGCTGACAGCGTACACAGCGCGATTTCGCCGCTTTCGTCGTTAACGTCTTCCAGCGGTTTAGTCGGCAGGGCGATCTCCAGGCACAGGTTAGACTGGCGCACTGGCGCAATGCTCGGGTCAAACGGGCTATGGGTGTTGCAGTGATCGACGTTCTGAATATAGATACGGCCGGTAGAGGCACGCTCTTGCATCATCAGTGAGAACAGATCGACCGCTTTCACGCGCTGTTTGCGGATGCTGTCGTCTTTCTCATATTTGGTGTACAGGCGCTCGAACTCATCCTGATCGGCAAAGAACGCATCGTACAGGCCTGGCACGTCAGACGGGCTGAACAGAGTGATGTCCTCGCCTTTCAGCAGACGGGTATACATCAGCTTGTTGATCTGCACGCCGTAGTCCATATGACGTACGCGGTTGCCCTCAACGCCACGGTTGTTCTTCAGTACCAGCAGGCTCTCAACTTCCAGATGCCACATCGGGTAGAACAGGGTAGCCGCACCGCCGCGAACACCGCCCTGCGAGCAGGATTTTACCGCCGTCTGGAAGTGCTTATAGAACGGAATACAGCCGGTGTGGAACGCTTCACCGCCGCGAATCGGGCTGCCCAGCGCACGAATGCGGCCAGCGTTAATGCCGATACCGGCACGCTGGGATACATATTTTACGATGGCGCTGGACGTAGCGTTGATGGAATCCAGGCTGTCACCGCACTCAATCAGAACGCAAGAGCTGAACTGACGGGTTGGGGTACGCACGCCAGACATGATTGGCGTTGGCAGCGAGATCTTGAAGGTGGAGATCGCATCGTAGAAGCGCTTGATGTAATCCATACGGGTATCGCGCGGATAGCCGGAGAACAGGCAGGCTGCCACCAGGATATACAGGAACTGGGCGCTCTCATAGATCTCACCGCTGACGCGGTTCTGCACCAGATATTTACCTTCCAGCTGCTTGACGGCAGCGTAAGAGAAGTTCATGTCGCGCCAGTGGTCGATAAAGCCGTCCATCTGCTCGAACTCTTCCGTGCTGTAATCTTCCAGCAGGTGGCGATCATACTTGCCCAGCTCAACCATTTTCACTACCTGATCGTACAGCTTTGGCGGCTCAAACTGGCCGTAAGCTTTTTTACGCAGGTGGAAGATAGCCAGGCGTGCCGCCAGGTACTGGTAATCCGGCGCATCACGGGAGATCAGGTCTGCCGCAGCCTTGATGATGGTCTCGTGAATGTCCGAGGTTTTGATTCCATCGTAGAACTGAATGTGCGAACGCAACTCAACCTGTGACACAGAGACATTGTTCAGCCCTTCAGCTGCCCAGTCCAGCACCCGGTGAATCTTATCGAGATCAATGCGCTCCTGGCGGCCATTGCGTTTCGTAACGAGCAGACTTTGGTTCATGTCGCGTGTTTACCTGTCCATGAAATACAAAATTATCCCCCAACTATTCACAAGGCCTATGCACAAGCCGCTCTTGTGAGTAAGCCTGTGGATAAACACTATATATAGGGGTGCGGGAAGTTTGAACAACAATATGGTGAGTATTCTAGTCAGCAATCTCTTCTTCACAAGAGTTGATTTTCACGAAAAATTGCGCCCTGGAGGGTGAAGAAAATCCTGGATCCGCACGCCGCAAGGCCTGCACCTGGTGTCAACGGAAAAGAGGTTTTTTTTGCATTTATGATCGAGCGCGTATTTATTGCTCAACCACTCCGGTTCAGGAATTTTCTGAGACGAAAAAAGGCCGGGCAAGCTCGTTCACAGCGAACATATCTGGCGCTGTTTATGAATTTTTTGTGTATATGATGGCGGCTGGCGGCTGGCGGCTGGCGGCTGGCGGCCTGCTGGCGGCCCTGCGGGTCGCCACTCCAAAAAGCGAAACAGTTGGGTGTTCAAAACAGCCACGCCGAAAGGCGAAACCGTCGGGTGTTCATATACAGCCACGCCGATGCACAAGGGAAGAAGCGCGAGTGAGGTAAGCCGGACGTCACGCGGCAGGGATGCCGCGTGCCGAGGCTCGCAGGGAAGCGTCTTTTGCCGTTCCGGGCGTGCTCACTCGCCCTTCTGACCCTGCGCAGTATCTGCAGCAGGGCAATATGACCCCGCGCAGTACCTGCAGTAGTGCAACATGACCCTGCGCAGTCTCTTTAGCGATGCAATTTACGCCTGACGATGGGTATGAATCATATAATTGACGTCCACGCCGCGCCCCAGACGGAACTGGTTAGTCAGCGGATTGTAATGCAGACCAATCATACTTCTCTCGCGCAGCGAGGTTTCATCTACCCAGTTCAGCAGCTCCGATGGACGGATAAACTTCTTCACATCATGCGTGCCGCGCGGCACCATGCGCAGCACATACTCGGCGCCAAACACCGCCAGCAGCCAGGCTTTCGGGTTGCGGTTAATGGTCGAGAAAAACACCTCGCCGCCCGGCTTGACCAACTGCGCGCAGGCCAGCACGACAGAGCGCGGGTCTGGCACATGCTCCAGCATCTCCATGCAGGTCACCACGTCATACTGGCCGGCGTGCGTGGCGGCATGATCTTCAACCGTCTGCTGCACGTAGTTCACCTCTACGCCGCTCTCTTTTGCGTGCAGACGTGCCACCTCCAGCGGCTCAGCCCCCATATCCAGGCCGGTAACCTTCGCCCCTTCGCGTGCCATGCTTTCAGCCAGAATGCCACCGCCGCAGCCGACATCCAGCACCTGCTTACCGAACAGACCATTGCTGTGCTGGGCAATCCAGCCAAGACGCAGGGGATTGATACGGTGCAAAGGTTTAAATTCACCCTCTAAATCCCACCAGCGTGATGCCACGGCTTCAAACTTGGCGATCTCGGCGTGATCAACGTTCTGGCGGCTTTCCTGCGGTTGTTCATTCATTGAATCAAGACTCCTGACAAAATATGGCCCCAGTATAAACGCATAAACCCGACGAGGCATCTCTCAGCATAAAGGAAAAGCGCCATAAAACCCTGCTTTACGTTCACCGGCAGGAAGCGATGTGATATACTTTCGCACCTTTAAAATCCGGGATTATGTAGAGGGATAGCGGCTCCATGAGCGACCTTGCGAGAGAAATTACACCGGTCAATATCGAAGAAGAGTTAAAAAACTCCTACCTCGATTACGCCATGTCGGTCATCGTTGGCCGAGCCTTACCCGATGTGCGTGATGGCCTGAAGCCGGTGCACCGCCGTGTGCTTTTTGCCATGAGCGAACTGGGTAACGACTGGAACAAACCCTATAAGAAATCTGCCCGTGTGGTCGGTGACGTCATCGGTAAATATCACCCCCACGGTGATTCTGCCGTTTACGAAAGTATCGTTCGTATGGCCCAGCCGTTCTCCCTGCGCTACATGCTGGTCGACGGTCAGGGTAACTTCGGTTCGGTCGACGGCGACTCCGCCGCAGCGATGCGTTATACCGAAGTGCGTATGGCGAAGATCTCCTCTGAACTGCTGGCGGACCTGGAGAAAGAGACCGTCGATTTTGTGCCTAACTACGATGGCACAGAGCAGATTCCTGAAGTCCTGCCGACAAAAATTCCTAACCTGCTGGTGAACGGCTCCTCCGGTATCGCCGTAGGTATGGCGACCAATATTCCGCCACACAACCTCACCGAAGTGATTAACGGCTGCCTGGCGTTTATCGAAGATGAAAACATCAGCGTAGAAGGGCTGATGGAACACATCACCGGGCCGGATTTCCCGACCGCAGCCTTCATTAACGGCCGCCGCGGCATTGAAGAAGCCTACCGCACCGGACGCGGCAAAATTTACATCCGTGCTCGCGGTGAAATTGAAACCGATGCCAAAACCGGTCGCGAAACCATCGTCGTCAATGAAATCCCCTATCAGGTGAACAAAGCTCGCCTGATCGAAAAAATTGCCGAGCTGGTGAAAGATAAGCGTGTTGAGGGCATCAGTGGCCTGCGCGATGAGTCCGACAAAGACGGCATGCGTATCGTTATCGAAGTGAAACGTGATGCGGTTGGTGAAGTGGTTCTGAACAACCTCTACTCGCTGACGCAGCTGCAGGTCTCCTTCGGGATCAACATGGTTGCCCTGCATCAGGGACAGCCGAAGATTATGACGCTGAAGGAGATCATCGAAGCCTTCGTTCGCCACCGCCGTGAAGTGGTAACGCGTCGTACTATTTTCGAACTGCGTAAAGCGCGCGACCGTGCACACATCCTTGAGGGCCTGGCGATTGCGCTGGCGAACATCGATCCGATCATCGAACTGATCCGTCGTGCCCCTACGCCAGCCGAAGCGAAAGCCGGCCTGATTGCCCAGTCGTGGGAGTTGGGTAACGTCTCTGCCATGCTGGAGCGTGCCGGTGACGACGCTGCACGCCCGGAGTGGCTGGACGCAGAGTTTGGTATTCGCGAAGGTCGCTACTTCCTGACCGAGCAGCAAGCCCAGGCGATCCTGGATCTGCGCCTGCAGAAGCTGACCGGCCTGGAACACGAAAAGCTGCTTGATGAGTACAAAGAGCTGCTGGAGCAGATCGCCGAGCTGCTTCACATCCTGCAAAGCGCCGAGCGCCTGATGGAGGTGATCCGCGAAGAGCTGGAAGCGATGCGCGACCAGTTTGGTGATGCACGCCGTACCGAAATCACCGCCAACAGCGCTGACATCAACATCGAAGACCTGATTAATCAGGAAGACGTGGTGGTTACGCTGTCGCATCAGGGTTATGTCAAATACCAGCCGCTGTCGGACTATGAAGCCCAGCGTCGCGGCGGTAAAGGCAAATCCGCGGCACGTATCAAAGAAGAGGACTTTATCGATCGTCTGCTGGTGGCGAACACCCATGACACGATTCTGTGCTTCTCCAGCCGTGGCCGCCTCTACTGGATGAAAGTTTACCAGCTGCCGGAAGCCAGCCGTGGAGCACGCGGACGTCCAATCGTTAACCTGCTGCCGCTGGAAGCCAACGAACGTATCACCGCTATCCTGCCGGTGCGTGAATACACCGAAGGTTTCAACATCTTCATGGCCACCGCTGACGGTACCGTGAAGAAAACGGCTCTGCAGGAGTTCAGCCGCCCACGTAGCGCCGGCATCATTGCCATCAACCTGCGTGAAGACGATGAGCTGATTGGCGTGGCGCTGACTAACGGCAGCGATGAAGCCATGCTGTTCTCTGCCGCCGGTAAAGTGGTGCGCTTCGCCGAGACAGCGGTCCGCGCCATGGGCCGCTCTGCTTCAGGCGTACGCGGTATCAGGCTGGCGGAAGGCGATAAAGTGGTATCACTGATTGTGCCGCGTGAAGAGGGCGCTATCCTCACCGTCACGCAGAACGGTTACGGTAAGCGTACGGCGAATAGTGAGTATCCGACCAAATCGCGTGCGACGCAGGGTGTTATCTCGATCAAAGTCACCGAGCGTAACGGACCGGTTATCGGCGCCGTTCAGGTGGTAGATGGCGATCAGATCATGATGATTACCGATGCCGGTACGCTGGTGCGTACGCGCGTTTCGGAAGTCAGCGTGGTCGGGCGTAATACCCAGGGCGTAATCCTGATCCGTACTGCGGAAGATGAGAACGTGGTCGGTCTGCAGCGCGTTGCTGAGCCGGTGGAAGAGGAAGAGCTCGACGCCATCGACGGTAGCGTGGCGGAGGGCGAAGAGGATATCGCACCTGAAGTTGAGAGCGACGACGACGCGCCGGAAACGGACGACGAAGAGTAATCCTCTGCGGTGTAAGCCCTGATGTATCACGGGGATAAAACAGCGGCAGGTCAGGGCAACCGACCTGCCGTTTTTTTGTCTGAGTTTCACGCCCAAACGCGTGTGCTAACTGGCTTTTTTCGACCGATAAAGCTAGTGTATGTGAACTTTTCACCATCCGATAACCCTTGCCGCCAGTGAGCCCGCTTTGAAATATCTCGTCTCCTTTCGCACCACGCTTCGCATCTCGCGCTACCTGTTTCGGGCGCTGGCACTGTTGCTCTGGTCGCTGGGTGCGTTACTGACCACGTTCTACATCATTAATGTGCTGCACGAGAAAGAGAACGCGATTCGCCAGGAGTTTGCGACCAACTACGGCCAGGCGGAGTGGTATGTGCGCCACTCAGCGGATGTGATGCGTGAACTCAAGTACATCACCGAAAATCGCCTCAGCAGCAGTACGAACGGGCTGGATATGCTCAACGGGCTGACGGTCAGCAAAAGTACGCTGCCCCAGTTCACGCCGCTGTTCTCAGACGGCGACTGCACCTCCATGAGCAATACCTGGCGTAACTCACTGGATTCGCTGAGCTACTTCATCAATTACTGGAAAAGTAATTTTGCCTCCGCCTATGAGCTGAATCGGGTGTTCTTCATCGGCGGCGAGAATCAGTGTCTGGCCGACTTCACCATCGGTAATAACAACTCCGTCGATCGCGAACGCAGCCTCAAAGCCCTACGCGAGAATGTGCTGCACTATCGCAGCGCGAATGATGAAGAGCGCCGCAATCCCATGTACTGGATCACCAACAGCACCCAGCCAGGCGTGGGCAACTTCTACATGGTAGTGCCGGTTTATGTCGCCAATAAGCTGCAGGCGCTGCTGGGGGTTGAGCAGAATATCCGGCTTGATGAGTTCATTCAGCCAGGCGGCCTGCCGCTGGTTGCCACCATTACCGACGAAAATTATCGTCCGCTGATCAGCTCACGCCGCGGTGGCCCCGGCTATTCACTGGATGACCTGCCGGATGACAATACGTGGTTTGGCTATCTCGATAGCTATCGCCAGCTGGTGCTGAAAAAGCCACTGCCGCCGTCCAACCTGAATGTGGTGTGGTCACTCTCAACCGATGTGCTGGTCGATCAGCTTAAACTCATGCTGATCAATGCGCTGCTGCTAAATCTGCTGAGCGCGCTGATTCTGTTTACCCTCGCGTGGGTATTTGAGCGGCGCATGTTTCTGCCGGCAGAGGACAACGCGCACCGGCTGGAGGAGCACGAGCAGTTCAACCGTAAAATCGTGGCCTCGGCGCCGGTGGGCATCTGTATCCTGCGCACCAGCGACGGCACCAATATCCTCAGCAACGAGCTGGCGCATAACTACCTGACGCTGCTGACGCAGGAAGATCGCCAGCGTCTGAATGAGATCATCGGCGGGCAGCAGGTCAACTTTGTCGATATGCTGACCGGCAGTAACACCAACTTGCAAATCAGCTTCGTGCACTCGCGCTACCGCAATGAAAACGTGGCGATCTGCGTGCTGGTGGATGTTTCAGCACGTGTGCGCATGGAGCAGTCGCTGCAGGAGATGGCGCACGCGGCGGAGCAGGCGAGCCAGTCAAAATCGATGTTCCTGGCTACCGTCAGCCACGAGCTGCGTACGCCGCTGTACGGCATTATAGGTAACCTCGATCTGCTACAGACCAAAACGCTGCCGAAGGGGGTGGATTCGCTGGTCACCGCGATGAACAACTCCTCCAGCCTGCTGCTAAAGATCATCAGCGATATTCTCGACTTCTCAAAAATTGAGTCAGAGCAGCTGAAAATCGAGCCGCGTCCGTTCTCGCCGCGCGAGGTGGTCAACCATATCGCCAGCAACTACCTCTCACTGGTGGTACGCAAACGGCTAACGCTATATGTGTTCATTGAAAACGATGTCCCGCTGGCGCTGGATGGCGATCCGCTACGCTTGCAGCAGGTGATCTCGAACCTGCTGAACAACGCCATTAAATTTACCCATACCGGCTGCATCATCCTGCACGCTTATGTTAAAGAGGGCTATCTGGCCTTCCGCGTGCGCGATACCGGCGTGGGCATTCCCGCCAAAGAGGTGACACGCCTGTTCGATCCCTTCTTCCAGGTCGGATCTGGCGTACAGCGTAACTTCCAGGGCACCGGGCTGGGGCTGGCGATTTGCGAAAAGCTGATCAACATGATGGATGGCGACATCGAAGTGGACTCTGAACCGGGCATGGGCAGTCAGTTCGTGGTGCGTATCCCGATCTATGCCGGGCAGCAGCCGGCGGCACCGCTGCTGGATGGCCTGCGCGAAAAAGCTATCTGGCTTGATATGCGTAATGATTACCTTGCGGCGTTCCTGCTGCGCCTGCTGCAACAGCAGGGAATCCAGGTGGCGCGCTATACAGGCGAGGCAGGCAGTGACGACGTCATCATCAGCGACCACGATGAACTGCCCGCCCAGGCGATACGGGCGCGCATCCGTATCAGCGGCGAACACCTTGATATGCCGCAGGAGAGCAGCACAGGACAGTGGGTACACAGCAGCGCCACGCTGCACGATTTACCGCTGCTGCTGGGGCGTATTTACCGCATCACCATCGATAGCGATACCGTTACACCACTGCCGCTGGCGCTGCCGCAGGAAGCCTCCAGCTATGACGACATTATGGTACTGATTGTCGATGACCACCCCATCAACCGTATGCTGCTCTCCGAACAGCTGGGCACGCTGGGCTACCAGACCAAAACCGCGCAGGATGGCGTGGACGCGCTCAATGTGCTGAGCCGCAACCACATCGATATCGTGCTGAGTGACGTGAATATGCCGAACATGGATGGCTATCGCCTGACGCAGCGTTTACGTCAGCTGGGCCATGCCTTCCCGGTTATTGGCGTAACGGCCAATGCCCTGGCAGAGGAGAAGCAGCGCTGTATGGATGCGGGAATGGATAACTGCCTGTCGAAACCGGTGACATTGGATATCCTGAAAACCACGCTGGCGCTCTACGCGGAGCGCGTGCGGAAGGCGCGTGAAGCCTGAGTAAAATAGTATAAAATACAGCGGCTTCAGGTTTGCACCCGGCCGTATGAGGCATAGCGGCGTGCCGGGGCCCGCAGGGATGCGGGTTTTGCCGTTCCGGACGTGCTCAACATTTCCTCTGACTACCATGATTGTTATAGCAATAAGAAACAGAAAGCGCTGAACATCACGCGGAGCAGAATATATTACAAGAGGATTCAGGCAGGGCAGGGCAGGGCAGGGCAGGGCATGGAAAAGAGGCGCACCGGAGTGCGCCTGTTTCTTGATTACTCTTTCTCGACCTGAGTCGCACTCACGGAGGAGAGGTAGTTCAGCAGCGCGATATCGTTATCCACGCCCAGCTTCATCATGGCTGATTTTTTCTGGCTACTGATGGTTTTGATGCTGCGGTTCAGCTTCTTGGCAATTTCAGTGACCAGGAACCCTTCAGCGAAGAGACGCAGCACTTCGCTCTCTTTCGGTGACAGACGCTTATCACCGTAACCACCAGCGCTGATCTTCTCCAGCAGCTTCGCCACGCTTTCCGGCGTATATTTCTTGCCTTTCTGCAAGGCAGCCAGCGCTTTAGGCAGGTCAGTTGGTGCGCCCTGCTTCAGCACAATACCTTCGATATCCAGATCCAGTACCGCACTCAGGATCGCCGGGTTATTGTTCATGGTCAGAACGATAATCGAGAGATCCGGATAGTGACGCTTGATGTACTTGATCAGGGTGATGCCATCGCCATACTTCTCACCCGGCATCGAGAGATCGGTAATCAGGACATTTGCATCCAGTTTGGACAAACTATTAATCAGTGCTGTTGAGTCTTCGAACTCACCTACAACGTTGACCCACTCGATCTGTTCCAGAGATTTACGGATACCGAACAGAACAATCGGATGGTCATCGGCAATAATTACATTCAGGTTATTCATCTTATTGGTTACCTTGCTGCAGCAGTTGGTTGACGTAAGCGTCAATGTCACTGGTGGTATTTTTAATGGTTAAATCGTCACACACTTTAATGTGCTGTTCTAACTCTTCACAAAGCTGTTTACCGGGAAGCAGGTTGAGCATGGCAAACACGCCTTTCAGGCGATGCGCTGTCTGAGCAAGCGAGGGATAGTCCTTCTCCGCCGACTCAGTATACAGTCTCTTCACATCTGGCGGTACTGTCTCGGTAAACAGCTGAAAATAGCCGCCGCTCAGGAGCGGGGTGGCCTCTTCATCCTCGACACTCTCCTCCATCAACTCATGGGACAATTGCTTCTCAATCAGGGCCAGTAGCGCATCAAGCAGCGCACTACTCAGATTGAAATTGACCCGGAATTGCTGATCGTTTAGCGCATGATGCCCCAGTTCGTCACCGGCAAGTAACAGCGCCCAGCCGTTCAGGCGCGAGGGATCGTCAGTGATCAGCACATCATGATCCTGCCCGGACAGACGCTCGTCTGAGGTCAGGCATTTTGCGCCCCAGTTTTCCAGCTGGCGACACACAATTTTGTGCACATCCTCTACGGCAATATCAACCAGCGCCGTCACGCCCTCCAGTAGCTTCTCCTCCTGCTCATCCTGCTGCTCCAGCGGCAGCGGCAGCTGAATATTGTAGCGCGTACCGATATCCGGTTTAGCGATGATCTCCAGCTGGCCGCCCATCTGTTTACACAGCTGTTTGCACAGGAAAAAGGCCATGCCGGAAGCCTGGCCATAGCGATCCTGCGTGGTTTCGCCCAGGTAAGGGAAATCGACATTCGCCAGTTCATCGCCGGTCAGGCCGGAGCCGGTATCCACCAGCTGTAGCAGTACAGTATTGGGTTTGCTGTCGCTGGCTTTAATCTCCAGCGTGATTTTGCCCCACTGCGTGGTGGTAAGGGCATAGTGCATCAGAGTGGTCAGCACCTTACGCAGCGCGCGGCGATCGCCAAAGCGCATCTCGTCATTGGCTAACTGATTGTTGATGATCAGCGCCAGCCCTTTACGGCGCACCAGCGGCAGGCTCTCCAGCGCAATCTCATCCAGCATCTCCTGCAGGTTAAACACGCTGGCATCCGGTGACCAGTCATGCGCCTCCAGGCGATTAAGCAGAACAATGTCATCGACCAAACGCGCCAGCCCCTGGCTCTCGTCGAGCAGGTCCAGTACACCTTCATCATCGTCACGCTGGCTCAGTTGCACCAGCTGCGTCACCATGCTTTGCAGCGGACGATTCAGCGCATGGCCCAGGTTCTGCATTAGCTGCTGGCGCATCTGATGATTGCGATCCAGCACCTGCTGCGCTTTTTGCAGCTTCTTGTTCACCAGCAGCTCACGATCCTGATCGCGCATCATAAACAGCTGGGTATGCGGAGAGAGCACGCTGCGCGCGTGACGAATTTCATACACTTCGTTGTTGATGGTGGCCTGCAGCACGCCCTGATGCTGATCGGACATATTGATGATCTTTTGCAGATTAAGGTGCGGCAGCAGGTGCTCGGCGATTTTATTGCTCAGCAACGTGCGGTTCGTGGCAAAGTCATACACCAGCAGCCCAACCGGCAGGCTGGCAACGATCTCCTCATTCAGCATCCGCAGCGAATCCAGTTCCGCGCTCTGGTTCTCATTCGGTCGCAGCGACTGCTGGCGCAGCAGCGTAATACCGGCAATCGACAGTAAAAACAGCACCAGGTTAATCAGCAGCGGCCACATCAGGTTATGCAGCGTATCCAGCGCCAGGCTGGTCAGCGGTACTCGATACACCAGCTGCAGCGAGGTGCTGGGCAGGGAAGCGGCTATCTCAAGATTGGGGTTGACCAGCGCAACAGAGGTGCTTTCGCTGGTGGCGTCATCACTGCTGCTGACGGTGGTTTGCGAGGCATCCTGACGCAGCTGGAAGTTCTCCAGTGGCATGCTGCGCGGAATAAGATCGTTCACCGGCAGATCGAATGCCACCACGGTCGCCAGGTGGCCCGGCTGATTAAACGTGGTGCGCAGGGTGAAGTAGTGATCGTTCTGCCAGGCGAAGTGGCGCAGCGGCGAGAAGCTTTCGCGCTCATCCAGCGCATTGGCCTGCTGCAACATCTCCGAACGACGGCTATCAACCAGCGTATTAATGGCGCTCTCTTTATAGCGGGTCGCCATATCTTTCAGCGGCAGGGTCGAGATCATGATCAGGCTGTTGTCCTGACCATTGAGGAAGTACATCGACCAGGCGGGATTCTCGGCGCCCCACAGGGTATCGAGGTAACCGGACATGCGCATGGTCATATCCAGCGTGCTGCTGTCATGCGATCCAAAAATCAGCGCTTCAGTTTTACGGCGCGTCTTCTCCAGATAGTAGACGTCAGGGCGCAACCGCGTCTCCTGCAGGCTGCTATTGGGCGTGGAGCCCGCTGCGCTGGTGGCGAGATTTTCATAGATCTGCCAGGTGGCGAAGCGATAGGCGTCGATGCGTTTCTGCATCGCCCGCGCCAGATCGGTCATGGCATAACGTTTCTCGGTGACCCAGGCATTTACGCTGTTGTGCACCATTGCACCCAGCGCCAGAAACAGCACCAGGTTAAACACCACAAAAAAGCGCGTTACGTTGCCGGATGTCAGAGGAAATTTATAAGGCAGCATAGAGTGTCTCAGGAACCTGCAATTAGCGCGCAACTCGTCGGGCGCTGGCGGCCACGGCCAGCAGCAGCAGTGCGATAAGTAAAAACGCGCCGCTCAGGCTAAGCCACTGGGAAATAAAACCGATTAAAGCCGGACCGGAAAGAATACCTGCATAGCCCAGCGTTGTCATGGCGGAAATCGCCAGGTTCGAGGGCATATCGTGTTGATTCCCTGCTGCATTAAACAACATGGGCACCGTATTGGCTAATCCGAACCCGACCAGCAGGAACGCCAGCAGCGCCACCTGCGGCCACGGCAACACGACTGCCAGCGTCATGCCGGCGGCGGCGGCCAGCGCACCCGTCAGCATCACCGGATAGCGGCCAAACCGCTGAATCACTCTGTCACCGGTCAGGCGACCTATCGTCATCGCAATCGAGAAGATGGCATAGCCGAGACCGGCGTGGGCGACACTCATGCCCGGGCTCTGTAACAGCAGCAGGGCGCTCCAGTCCAGCACTGCGCCCTCAGCCAGGAATAAGATAAAGCAGAGAAAACCGAGGAAGGCGACCCAGCCGCGCGGAATCACCAGCCAGGGTTGATCGGGCTGATGCAGCCGTTCGGTCATCAGCGTGGGCAGGCTCCAGAGCAGCAGCAGAATAATCAGCAGCAGGATGGTGCCAATCGCCTGCAGCGGCGTCAGGCCACTGCCGAGCAGCAGGCTCACTGCGCCGGCACCGATAATACCGCCCAGACTAAAGAAGCCGTGGAAGCCGGACATCATCGGTTTACCGGCAGTTTTCTCAACTTCAACCGCCTGCACATTCATCGCCACGTCCAGCATGCCAAGGCCGGCGCCGAAGATCATCAGCGTGCCCGCCATCAGCCAGAGCGAGCTGAGTGTGGCCAGCAGCGGCAGCATACAGAGAATCACCAGCGTGGAGCAGAGCATGACAAGGCGGCAGCCAAAGCGTGCCACCAGTGCGCCGGTCACCGGCATGGCGGCCAGCGAGCCAATGCCCAAACATAGCAGCAGTCCGCCCAGTGACGCCCCGCTCAATTGCAGACGCTGGCTGGCGAAGGGCACCAGCGGCGCCCATGCGGACATCCCGAGTCCGGCGATCAGAAACACGATGCGTGTGCCCAGATTGACACGCTGATGTAATTTTTTAGGCTGTGCGGCGTCCAGTGCTGTCATAAAAGTGTTTTTATCATGAGTCGTGTGAGCGACGAAGTTTAGCATCAAAGCGGGTGTAGTACCGCTGAATCAAAGGGATCAGCGTGGCGAAAGGCGCACCAGAAAACAGCATATTACCGAGTTTTTGTCGGGCGCTGCGCTTTTCCAGAACTTTCCTGGCATCATTAAGCGTTCAGAACAGGGGGAAACCGCATCTTCAGTGGAAAATTTGACTTAAGTGGAGTGGTTGGGGAGGAAAAATCTTCAGGATAAGTGCCTGAATAATGGTCAGGAAACTGGAAATTTACAGACTCTTTTAATGCCAGTAATTTTGGCATGGTACTTTGTTACGCCTGTAAAATAACTTTGCCCGATCGCGACTTAGCTTTGCAGAAAAACTGCATATGACCACAAATAGCCAGCATAAGAGAGAGGGTTAATTTGGCACCGTCAATTAAGTTTACTGAAGGTGACAATCCTGTGGTTAATCGACAGGCAAAAAAATGCCGGACAATCGTGTCCGGCAGGAATTAGGGTAAATATCTCATTCGGGGTGAATGAAGGTAATAATGAAATAAATGATGATAGCGGGAGTAATTGTATGCGCTGCATGCAGTAAAGTTTTATCATTCAGTGCGGCATGTAATTTCAATGTAACTCACTGTTATTAAATATATTAAAATGGGTTTAGCAATTGATGCTCTATTTTTTGTGTATACGTGCTGATTATTAGTTCCGCAAAATTTACAATTAGAAATAACTATTAAATACAATGAAACACTTTTGGAAATTTAGTATCATTTTCGTGATAGATTATTGCTCAGCATAAAACAACAATGGCGTGCCGGCTGAAATTTTAAGCATTCAGTTCGCAGTGGCATAAATAAAGGCACATTACAGAGGGTAATAAAATGAAACGTCGCGTTCTCTCCCTGATGATTCCTGCACTCCTCGTGGCAGGTTCAGCAAGCGCAGCTGAAATTTATAATAAAGATGGCAACAAATTAGACCTTTACGGCAAAGTTGACGGTTTGCACTATTTCTCCGACAACGATGGCCAGGACGGTGACCAGTCTTACCTGCGTTTTGGTTTTAAAGGTGAAACTCAGGTGACCGATCAACTGACCGGCTACGGTCAGTGGGAGTACCAGGCCGCGTTAAACACCGCTGAATCTGAAGGGACAGCGAATAGCTATACGCGTGTGGGCTTTGCGGGTCTGAAGTTTGGTGATGCCGGCTCGTTCGATTATGGTCGTAACTATGGCGTGCTGTATGACATCGGCGCATGGACCGACGTGCTGCCTGAGTTCGGTGGAGATACCTACGGCGCGGACAACTTCATGTTCCAGCGCGGTAATGGCATGGCGACCTATCGTAACAGCAACTTCTTTGGCCTGGTTGATGGCTGGAACTTTGCCGTTCAGTACCAGGGCAAAAATGATAACCCGACGGAATCGACCTCCGGCCGTGATGTGCTGGGTGAGAATGGCGATGGCTGGGGCCTGAGCACCACGTACGATCTGGGTTCCGGTTTCGGCCTGGGTGCCGCGATGTTCCAGTCTGATCGCACCAACAACCAGAACGGCGCTGGTAGCTCTGCAAACATTCTGGGCCGCGGTGACAAAGCGGAAGGTTATACCGGCGGTCTGAAATATGACGCCAACAACATCTACCTGGCAGCCATGTATACCCGCTCTTACAACGCAACGCGTTTCGGTTCGGTGGGCTCCGACGCTTACGGTTACGCCAACAAAGCGGATAACTGGGAGCTGGTAGCGCAATACCAGTTTGACTTCGGTCTGCGTCCGTCTCTGGCCTTAGTCTCTTCACGCGGTAGCGATATCGAAGGTTACGGCAGCCAGAACCTGAAAAAATACGTTGATGTGGGCGCGACCTACTACTTCAACAAAAACATGTCGACCTACGTTGATTACCAGATCAACCTCATGGACGACAGCGCCTTCACCGATGCAGCCGGTATCAACACCGATGACATCGTAGCACTGGGCCTGGTCTACCAGTTCTGAGTGCCAGAGCGTGGCCTGTGCGCCACGCTCCTCCCTGCGCCTGAGCGAATTTTACTGTACCGTTCGCCAGCGTTTGGCTTTGGGTACCTGTCGCGACGGCGTTACCACGTCCGGCTGGCTGCCCTCCATCGCTACGCCCGCCAGCGTGAAGGCGGAGAAACTGAGCCAGCGCTGCCCTCTGTCACTCTGCGTTTTTACCTTTGCCATCTCTGCACTCCGCTAATGTTCAACCTGACATCAACGTTGCAGCTTTCATGCCACTGTACCGCTCTCAGCGCCACGCGCTTTGCGGCGACTTTGCTACACTGCGCCAGCGCTAAGGCGGTGCAGCACGCCTGCTTATGGTGCAGCTATTCGCGGCGGCGTGCAGGATAGTGCTGTATCAGGCGGTGACGCGAGCGTTGCCAGCAGCGATAGCTGCCATAAAGAAACAGTCCGGCGGTAACAGCAATAATCAGATAAACCATATGCGCTCCTGTAGGCGTTATCGTGCAGGAGCCGGCTATGCTGTCCCAGCCACAGGGGAACTTCAAGCCACTTTAGCGAAATTTACTAACGGTTTATGCTTTGAAACAGGCAGTAGCAATGCGTAACAGACGAGGAAGGGATGGTTTTTAAGAATATTCTGCTGATAAGCATCGTAGCACTGGCGCTGAGCGGTTGCGAGGAAAAACCGGTATCCCCGGGGATAGTGCTGGAGGGTAAAACCATGGGCACCGTCTGGCGGGTCAGTGTTGCGAACGTTGTGCCGGCGCGCAAGGCCGCTCTGCAACAGGCTATCCAGCAGCAGCTCGATGGTGACGATCAGGCGCTCTCAACGTGGAAAAAGGATTCGGTGCTGTCGCACTTCAACCAGTATCAGGGTAGCGATCCGCAGCCGGTGAGCGCCGATATGGCAGATATCGTTACCGTCGCGCTGCGAATCGGGCAGAAGACAGAAGGCGCAATGGATATTACCGTGGGCCCGCTGGTGAATTTATGGGGCTTTGGTCCGACGAGGCCACCGCAGCATACGCCCTCAGCCGCAGAGATCGCCACCGCGCAAGCGCTGACCGGCCTGCAGCATCTGCGTGTAATTCAGGGCGTGGAGGGGCAGTGGCTGCAAAAAGATCTGCCGGGACTGTACGTTGATCTCTCCACCATGGGCGAAGGCTATGCAACCGATCATCTGGCGCGCCTGATGGAGCAGCAAGGCATCACCAACTATCTGGTCTCAGTGGGGGGCGCAGTGCTCAGCCGCGGCATGAACGCCAGCCAGCAGCCGTGGCGGGTGGCGATCCAGAAACCCACCGATCGCGAAAACGCTGTCGAGGCGCGCGTGGATCTGCAGGGGCACGGCATCAGCACCTCTGGCAGCTATCGCAACTATTATGAACTGGAGGGTAAACGCATTTCGCACGTTATCGATCCACGAACCGGGCGCCCCATTGAACACAAGCTGGTTTCTGCTACTGTCATTGCCACAACGGCACTGGAAGCGGATGGCTGGGATACCGGTTTGATGGTCCTTGGCACCGAGCGCGCCAAAGCGCTGGCGTTAAAAGAGCATCTGGCGGTATATCTGATCACCAAACAGGGTGACGGCTTCAGCCACTGGATGTCACCGCAGTTCAGGTCATTTCTAATCGACAATCCGTAGCACGAGGAGGCGAGAATGCTGGATCTCTTTGGCGATGAGGCGCCCTGGCAGGAGCCGCTGGCGGAAGGGGCGGTGATCCTGCGCCGCCGGGCGCGCGACGGCGCCGATGCGCTGCTGGCCGCCATTATGGCGATTGCCGCGCAAAACCCTTTTGCGCATCGCATTACCCCGGGCGGGCATCGCATGTCGGTGGCGATGACCAACTGTGGCGATCTGGGCTGGTCAACGGATTCGCGCGGCTATCAGTATACCGAACAGGATGTCAGCAGCGGTCAGAAATGGCCGCCAATGCCTGCGCTGTTTCGTACTCTGGCGCAGCAGACCGCGGCAGAGGCGGGCTTCGGCGGTTTCCATCCCGATGCCTGTTTGATCAACCGCTATGAGCCGGGCGCAAAGCTGACGCTGCATCAGGACAAGGATGAGAAAGACCTGCGCCAGCCGATCGTATCTGTCTCGCTGGGGTTACCGGCGGTGTTTCAGTTTGGCGGTTTTGAGCGGGGCGATGCGACGCAGCGCGTGCTGCTGGAGCATGGCGATATCGTGGTGTGGGGCGGTCCGTCGCGCCTGCGTTATCACGGTATTTTACCGCTGAAGCCTGGCGTTCATCCGCAGGCGGGGGCTTTCCGCTACAACCTCACCTTCCGCCGCGCCCATTAACCGGGCGGCAGGGGCGAATTATTCTTGCGATCAACCGGAGCGCCATTAAACTGCAGGCTGCCTGGTTGACCCTGGATAATTTTAATGACATTGCTGCAGGTTGTTTTTCGCCAGTACCGCTGGCCTTTTATTGGTGTAATCGCGCTTACGCTGCTCAGCGCCGCCCTCGGAATCGGTCTGATTGCCTGGATCAACAACGAACTGATCGTCGCGGTTAATACCTCTGTCGCTGTTCTGCCGATGTTCCTTGGGCAGCTATTTTTACTGATGGCGGTGACGCTGGGTTCGCAGCTGGCGCTGACGATGTTAGGCCATCACTTTGTCTGGCGGCTGCGCGGCGAATTCATCAAACGGATTCTGGATACCCGCATTGAGCGCATCGAGCAGATCGGTAACGCGCAGTTGCTGGCCGGCCTTACCAGCGATGTACGCGCCATAACCATCGCCTTTGTACGTCTGCCGGAGCTGATTCAGGGCATTATTATCACGCTGGGCTCGGCGCTCTACCTCGCGTGGCTGTCGCCCAAAATGCTGGTAATCACCTCTCTGTGGCTGATTATCACGCTGGTTGGCGGCTGGCTGCTGGTCTCCCGCGTCTATCAGCACATGGCAAAGCTGCGCGAGATTGAGGATGATCTCTATCGCGACTTCCAGACCATCATTGAGGGTCGCAAAGAGCTGATGCTCAACCGCGAGCGCGCGCAGCTGATTTACGACAGCGTTTATCAGGAAGATGCCACCCGCTATCGCCACCATATCGTGCGCGCCGATACCTTCCACCTCAGCGCGGTAAACTGGTCGAACATTATGATGCTCGGTGCTATCGGTATCGTGTTCTTTATGGCTAACGGGCTGGGCTGGGCCAATACCGCAGTTGCGGCGACCTACTCGTTAACGCTGCTGTTCCTGCGTACGCCGCTGCTGGCGGCCGTGGGGGCACTGCCGACGCTGCTGAGTGCGCAGGTGGCGTTTCGTAAAATCAATACCTTCGATCTCGCACCTTATACCCCTGGCTTTAAAGCACTGCCGCAGGTGAGCGACTGGCAAACGCTGGAGCTGCGCGATGTCTGCTTCCACTATGGCGAGCACGGGTTCGCCGTCGGGCCGATTAACCTGACGCTGCGCCGTGGTGAGCTGGTGTTTCTGATTGGCGGCAACGGCAGCGGCAAATCCACGCTGGCGATGCTGCTTACCGGCCTGTATCAGCCGCAGTCGGGCAGCCTGTTGCTGGATGGCAAAGTGGTTGACTGGCAGAACCTGGATGCATATCGCAAGCACTTCTCGGCCGTGTTTACTGACGTCCATCTGTTTGACCGCCTGATTCGCCACAGTGGCGAGCCGGCGAATCCGGCGCTGGTACAGCAGTGGCTGGAGCGCCTGAAGATGCAGGATAAGCTCAAACTGCAGGGCAATAAGGTATTGAACCTGCAGCTGTCGAAGGGGCAGAGCAAGCGCCTGGCGCTACTGCTGGCCGCTGCCGAAGAGCGCGATATCCTGCTGCTTGATGAGTGGGCGGCCGATCAGGACCCGCACTTCCGCCGCGTGTTCTATCGCGAACTGCTGCCGTGGTTACAGGCATCCGGTAAAACGGTGTTCGCCATTAGCCATGATGATCACTACTTTACCCATGCCGACCGTCTGCTGGAGATGCGCGAAGGGAGGTTAAGCGAACTGACCGGCAGCGAGCGGGATATGGCAACGCTGGATGCGGTGAAACGCACCGATACCGGCCATTAACGCCTGACGGCAAAGCTTAGCGAAAACCCTTATTGGGCAGCGCCTGGCTAAAGAGATAAGGTGGGTTTCAGCAGAGATCCTCGTCTCTGCCAGCCTGGAATAGTTCTGTTATCTTGTGTTATCACCGGCCGGATGCTTCCCGCGCCGGTTTTTTATTGCCCCGGCAGCGGGTGGGTCAGCAGTGTGATAACGCAATCTGGCTGTAGCCAGAAGCGGGCCTGCAACGGCGTTTGCTGTGTAAACGCCGGGCTGAAAGCGTGTGTTAAACGCAGGCTGGCCTGATGATGGTGCAGATCAAGAGCGGTTAATACCGCCTGATGAAACTCCATCGGCTGATGCAGCTGCGGCCACAGTGCTTTGTACACACTCTCTTTGAGCGAAAACAGCAGGGTAGCGGCCTGAGCAAACGGCAGCGGTAAACCCGTTAGCAGAGCGTGCTCTGCCGGACTCATCAGCATTTCTGCGGTCTCCCGCGCGATCTTATCTGTCATCACCTCTTCAACGTCGATGCCGACACACAAGGGCGCCTGCGTGGCCGCCATCACTACCCAACCGTGGCTATGGGACAGTGATGCCTGAATCCCTGGCGGCCAGATCGGCGAGCGATCGGCGGCGTTGCGCAGCAGAAAATTCGCTATGCCCAACTGCTCCAGCTGCTGCTGTACCAGCCAGCGGCTGGCCAGAAACTCCGCTTTGCGCTTGAGGACGGCACCCTGCAGTGTCGCCGGTAGCGGCAGATGCCACTGCTGATGCAGCGTCTCCTGCCAGCATGCCTGATCAAACTGGCACCAGGCGATAGCCGGGGAGGAAGCTACAAGGCTACCCGCGGCACGGATAAAGGAGGAGGCAGGTAACGGCAGAGAGGATTCACTGATAAACATAGATGAGCACGGCTGACGGAAAAGGGTGTTTTACCAGTCAGCCGTGGGCAGAGCAAGCCAAAGTGGCCTGCCGAAGTTTAGTGATTTGGCGGAATAGCGAAGCTTTTTATCTGCACGACAAAGTGCTGATGGCCTTTAGTGATACGCGCACCGCGATCGCACCAGTGTGTCGCCAGGCGGAAAAAGTCGTCGCTGCCGATATCGTATGCCAGTTCAACTTTGCTGATACCGGAGTGCAGGAGTTCTTCCGCGTCCTGCAGGTTTTTTGCTTTGATGACCATAACGGTTTTCCATCAAATTAAAGGAGGTTTCAGGGTAGGGGATATATGTGACGTTTTTGTTTCAGTTTAATGAAATGCTGTCATAAAACAGTAAAAATGTGACCGCGCTCCGCTTTGATTTATCACGGCAAGTTATTGATTTAGTGCCAGTTTAAAATTGAGTTAGCGCTATTTATCTTGCTGGCCCAAGGCTACTTCCTCTGCCGGAGAAGCAAAGAATGTTGATTTAGGACAGGGTTTTCACTTTCTGATTAGGTACAGATATTTGGGGAAGCGGAAAACACAAAAACTCATATACAGGGAGTTCATTATGCTCAGGCAAGAACAAAAAGACCAATTAATTCAGGAAGGTGGATTGCGAATGATGACGCCAGGTGAAATCACTATGGCTCGTTTGATTTTTGGACACTCAATCGTTTATAGCCAGGTTTGGGTTCACTGTGATAGTTACTTACCTTTTGGGCTCCAGGGGAAGCATGTGGGAATGTCCCCCAATGGAGAGATTTATTTCAGAAAGGAAGAATATTTACCGGATTTCTCTTTTACAGCCGATCGTTCTAAACAACACTTTTTCATTCATGAGCTTGCCCATGTCTGGCAGCATCAGCATGGTCAATGGGTCAGACTGCGTGGGATGTTTAGCTGGGCAGCAAACTATACTTACCGACTTGATAAAAAGAAGCTAACAGAATATTCCCTTGAGCAACAGGCCTCCATAATAGCTGACTACTGGTTACTGAGGCGTTATGGCATGGGTGAATGGCAATATGGACGGGGTCGATTTGTGAAGTTCGTTGGTTTGATAGACCATGAGCTTCAGATGAACTACGAGCGTATTTTAAATCTATCTCTGAGGCAGCGATAAACCATGAAAAGGATTTTACTTTTGTCCCTGGTAATAACTTTAACAGGATGTCCCGGCTATCGCGATAGCATACCCGTAACGGAAACCGCAAATATCAGGATAGTGCAGGGTAACGTTTGTGTAACGGTCTTACCAAAGGCCGATGAACGGCTGGAAGCTATCTCCATTTACCGACTGGATCAGCCTGACAAACGTACAACTGCCTTTTTTAAGCCAACACTTACTCTGCGTTCCGGGGATTGCATCCCCGTGAATGGCTATGTCTTTGCAGAAAACGTTGCCTACCATTTTTCCGTTAAACTCCTTTCTTCGAAAAAAGAGCAGGCGGGACAGTGGCCTTTCAGCCGGGAACTTGCTGCTGAATTTGTGTTACAGCCACAACATGGTCAATAGGATATCCGGATACGCAACATGTTTTTTAAAAGACAATTGAAATAATGCTTCTGCCAGCGCCAAACTGCCCTCTGTTAACGGCTGGCAGGCGAAACCATTTGTCATCCATAAAGCCTAACCGACAGCAGTGAGCAGTTTGCCGGCCAGCCGATCTGTAACAGGTGGCCGATGAGTGGCAGGATGAATTAAAAATCGAAAAGTAGTGCAATAAAAAAAGCAGCCATAATAGGCTGCTTTTTTTAGGGATTTTGGTCGGCACGAGAGGATTTGAACCTCCGACCCCTGACACCCCATGACAGTGCGCTACCAGGCTGCGCTACGTGCCGAACGTGGATGCTTATACTACTGGTTCCGTCAACGATTGCAAGATACGCGCAGGTTAACTGCCTCATAATTAATCAGTTTGCCGTAAAGCGCTTCTCTTCTGTTAACACCTGCAACAACAGAGCCAGTTGCGGCTTATGATCTTTCAGCTCATTGCCCTGAACATCATAGGCGCTGTAGCTGCCGTTATTATTCAGCACCAGCGTTACGGTTGGCGTTGTCACCACCAGCTTGCCATCCTCGCTGCTGGCTACCCAGTCATGGCTGCGCTGGGCGGCAAACAGATCTTCCCCCTGCGAGTAATTGACCGGGTTGGTACGCACATGCAGTAAACGCTGCATCAGCGTGGTCATCACATCCTGCTGATCGGTCAGGCGGGTAATGGTCTGCGCAGGCGTATTTGGCCAGTGCACCACCAGCGGCACCTGCAGCGTTGCGCGGTTACCGGGATCGTCACTGCCATCAAAGGTCACAGCACGCTGTGCGGTAATTACCACCACGGTATTTTTTAGCAAATCACGCTGCTGCAGGCTTTGCAGCACGGCGGCAATCTGCTCGTTCACGCTGCCCGCCTGGCGCAAATAGCTACGCTGGCGTGCTTTGGTGTTGTCACCGGTTACCGTCACGCCGTTCAGCGCGATCCATGAGAACCAGGGAGCACTCCCGGATTTCTGCCCGTTGAGCCAGTTCTGCCACTGATTCACCGTGGTGCTGTTTGGCTGCGTATCCGCTTCCGGCAGGCTGTAATCCGCCAGTAACGCCTGGCGATAGAGCGGCTGGCTAAAGCCCTCCGACGAGAACAGGCCAAACTGATAACCCTGTGAATTGAGCGCCTCCAGCAGGGCAGAGGGCATACGTGCTGCCAGTACGCCATCCATGTAGCTGGAAGAGATACCGTAGAACAGACCGAACAGCCCTTTTTCCGGCTGCAGCCCGGCGCTGTAATGCTGCGTGAAGCGCACATTTTCGCTGGCGAACTGATTCAGGGCCGGCAGTGCTTTATCCACGCTGTCGTTGTTCAGGCCATCAACGGTTAACACCAGCAAATTGTGGCGCGTGCCGCCGTCGCGGAACGTAATATCACTCAGGGGATACTGTACCGACAGCGCTTCCGGATCGCCCTGCTGCACCAGACGGCGCTGATACTCCTGCGCATCCAGCAGACCATGGCGCTCAAGGAAGCGGCGCGCCGTCATTGGATAGGAGAGCGGCAGATTAGCGCGCTGCATCGTAATCGGGCGATAGAAGTTGGCATCGGCCCAGATATAGAGCAGATGGCTGGCAAAAAAGGCGCTGATAAACAGAGCGGCAAGCGGCTTACCGAACGAACGCCGGTTAAGGCTGCGCAGCTTTTGCCAGCTCCAGGTGGCAAACAGCATCTCCACCAGGAAAATCACCGGCACGCTGATAAACATCAGCTGCCAGTCACGCGCCATCTCGCTCTGATCCGGATTGATCACCAGCTCCCATACCACCGGATTAAGGTGCAGATGGAAACGGTTGAACACTGCGCTATCAACCATGATCAGCGTCAGCCCGGCGGTGGCGACAATCGCCGACAGCACCCGTAGCAGGCGCTGCGACATGGCCACAAAGGTCAGCGGGAAGATGATCAGCAGATAAGCGGCAAAAACAATAAAGCTAAAGTGGCCAATCCAGCTGGTAAACGCATAAATGCGGCCCGCCAGGGAAGAGGGCCAGTCGGCGACCAACAGGTAGCGGCTGCCTAATATCAGCGCGAACAGAATATTAAACAGGGCAAACCAGTGCCCCCAGCTAATCATCTGGGAGACTTTTTCTCGGTAGCGCTGCCGGTTGGTTACCATATTTATGAGGTCAGATCTGCAAATTAATGGGCGTTGTCATCGCGGACGGAAGATTGTAGTGCTTCCGCGAAAGACCGTGCCAGGCTGCGGCGCTGGGCCGGTGCGATGTCAGTGTTAATCAAATTGGTCACCATGTTCCCTAATACCATCAGGGAGAGGTCGGTTGGCGCTTTGTCTTTTTCAAGAACCTGCGCCAGCTGCGCGAGGAGCTGTTCAACGCGTGCGTCGCTATAACGGGATGATTGTGGCATATCGTCGACTAATCAAGTGTGAAAAGGCGGTATATTACCGTAACAAAGCACTTTTTTCCGCACTTTTATCGCAAGCAGAACGATCAGTTTGTGCGCGGAGTTGAAAGCGGCTGCGGGCGGTGTTTGAATACGCGCCTGAGCTTAAAGGAGAGTCTACCATGAGTCTGGATATCGACCAGATTGCCCTGCATCAGTTAGTTAAACGTGATGAAAACCAGCTGGAGCTGGTTCTGCGCGACACTCTACTGCCGGCCACCCAGGCAGTGGAAGAGATGGCGGAAGAGTTGCACCGTGTCTATAGCGCGAAAAGTAAAGCCTACGGCCTGTTCAACGAGGAGAGCGAGCTGGCCGATGCGTTGCGTAACTGCCGCAAAGGGCAGGATGACTTCCTGGCGTTCAGCCGTGCGGCGACCGGTCGCCTGCGTGATGAGCTCAGTAAATACCCTTTTGCCGACGGCGGCATCGTGCTGTTCCTGCACTATCGCTATCTGGCGGTGGAGTATCTGCTGGTGGCGGTGCTGAACAGCCAGTCAAGCATGCGCGTTAATGAGCAACTGGATATCAGCAGCACCCATTATCTTGATATCAATCATGCAGATATTGTAGCGCGTATCGATCTGACCGAGTGGGAAACCAATCCGGAATCCACCCGCTATCTGACCTTCCTGCGCGGTCGCGTTGGACGCAAGGTAGCGGATTTCTTTATGGATTTCCTCGGGGCCAGCGTCGGACTGGATACCAAAGCGCAAAACCGCGGCCTGCTACAGGCGGTGGATGATTACTGTGCCGAATCGAATCTGGATAAGAACGAGCGGCAGAACTATCGCCAGCAGGTATACAGCTACTGCAACGACCAGCTGCAGGCGGGCGAAGAGATTGCGCTGGAAGATCTCTCGACTGAGCTGCCACCGCTGGGCGACAAAACCTTCCAGGCCTTTACGCAGGAGCAAGGGTATGAGCTGGAGGAGCACTTTCCGGCGGACCGCAGTACGCTGCGTCAGCTGACGAAGTTTGCCGGGAGCGGCGGGGGATTAACGCTGAACTTTGATGCCATGCTGCTGGGCGAGCGGATTTTTTGGGATCCGGCAACCGATACGCTAACCATCAAAGGCACACCACCGAACCTGCGCGATCAGCTGCAGCGCCGGACGGGAAGTAAGTGATGAGCCGCAAAGGCTGACGACGGGGGCGCGCAGAAGTGCGCGCCATAAAAAAACGCCGCAGATGCGGCGTTTTTTCGTCAACCCGTTAGCGATTAAGCGCGAACGAAGTCGATGTGGTGCAGTTTTGGCTTGAACGGGTGACGCTGAACAGCCTGAACTTTTACTTTGGTCTCTTTACCGTCAACAACCAGCGTCAGCACTTCGCTGTAGAACTCAGGCTTAACCTGCATGTTCATTACAGCGTCGTGATCCAGTTCGATAGCAACGGGTGCTTCATTGCCGCCATAGATGATGGCCGGGAATTTGTTTGCTGCACGCAGGCGGCGGCTCGCACCCTTACCCTGCTCTTTACGTACTTCGGTGTTGATCGTGAACATGTAATATCTCTTCGATAATTTCTGCTACAGGCGACCCAGCAGCAGAACGGTTATTCATAACGCTTTTACGGATGCAAAAGCGGGCGGCATTATAGCCGGATTGGGGCAGGGGGGCAAATGATTCCGCCGCTCAGCGCAGCTCATTAGCGCGCCGGTAACGTCCCTGATAATCGAACATTTTTTCCCGCACCTGCCAGAAGTGGCCTTTAGCGCGCGCCACAACAAAATCGGGATGGCGCAGCAACGGCTGCAGAGCCACCACGTCGGCAGCGGTTTGCCAGCCCAGCTCCACGCCGGGGGCACGCTGGTGTGGACGCATAAACAGCTGCTCAAAGGCTTTGCGCTGCGCCGGCGTGTGCAGGCGGAAACGCTCGCTAACGCTGGTGCCATCTTCATCATAGTAGGTCGCCTTCAGCCACTCGCCTTTGTCGTCGCGCCCGTGCTCCAGCGTCATGCCGCTACAGCGCAGCACGCGGGCATCTTTGAGCTTCAGCGCCGCTTTCAGCATATCATCCGGATCCACCAGCACTTTGTCGCACTGCTGGCAGCGACGCGCAGCGATGTCATTCTCTGCGCCGCAGTCCGGGCAGCTTTTAAAGCGGAAGCGATAATCGCATTGCTCGCGGTTGCCTTCGTCATCCTCCAGCACGCCCTGACAGCGACGACCAAAGTGCTCAATGATGTGGCCATCTTCTGTCGCTTTGCCCCAGAACGTGTTGGCGAAGCCGCAGGCCGGGCAGAATACCTGCACCGGCTGGTTATCGCTGGCGCCTTTAGGGGCGCCCACTTCAGGCGTAAAAAGATCGTGCGGATTGCCGGCGTAATCCAGAATCAGACAGTCGGTTTTGCCGGGCGCCAGCCGCAGGCCACGCCCGACGATTTGCTGATACAGGCTGACCGACTCTGTCGGACGCAGAATGGCGATTAAATCCACGTGCGGCGCATCGAAACCGGTGGTCAGCACCGCCACGTTCACCAGGAACTTCAGCTGCTGTGCTTTAAACGCCTGAATCAGCCGGTCGCGCTCTTTAACGGCCGTTTCGGCAGAGACCAGCGCACTGTTTTCCGGCAGCAGGGTCAGGATTTCGCGCGCATGCTCCACGGTGGCGGCAAAGATCATCACGCCGCGCCGATCCTCCGCAAATTCAATAATCTGGCGAATAATATGCGGTGTAACGCGGTTTTGCTGCTTCAGCTCGCGGTTAAGATCGGCCTCGCTAAACAGGCCGTTGTTTTGCGGAATCAGGCGGCTGAAGTCGTACTGAACGACCGGCATATCCAGCCGCTCCGGCGGCACCAGGAAGCCGTGTTTGATCATATAGCGCAGCGGTAATTCGTAGATACAGTCGCGAAACAGCGCCTTATCGTCGCCGCGCACCATGCCGTGATAGTGGAAGTGATAAATCCAGCCTTTGCCGAGGCGAAACGGCGTGGCGGTCAACCCCAGCAGGCGCAGCTGCGGATTGTGCTGACGCAAATGGGTAAAGAGCTGCTGATATTGGCTCTCATCATGATCGCTGATGCGGTGACACTCATCGACGATCACCAGCGAAAATGCGCTGTCAAAGCGATCAAGGTTACGCGCCACCGACTGCACGCTGCCAAACACCACTTTACCTTCGCTCTGCTTGCGCTGCAGGCCGGCCGCGAAAATATCTGCATCCAGGCCGTAAGCCTGATATTTGCTGTGGTTCTGCTCTACCAGCTCTTTAACATGCGCCAGTACCAGCACGCGCCCGCGCGCCAGGCGCGCCAGTTCCGCAATCACCAGGCTCTTGCCGGCACCAGTTGGCAGCACAATGACCGCGGGCGAAGCGTGCCGGCGGAAATGGGCGACGGTGGCGTCAACCGCCTCCTGTTGATATGGGCGCAGGGTGAAAGACATCGGGGCAAACTTTTTTCTGAAACGGGTGCACATTATGCCATGAAAGTGGCTGAAACGCAGGATCGCTACTATTAGCAGGCGAACGTTCAGGCTATACTGCCCACACTTTTTTAGCGGTTAACCCTGTCATGCTTCACGCCGCATAAGGTCTGGCTTCCCCTGTCGGTTGCCCGCCAGCAACGTGAACGCGCCCGGGCGATAAATACCGTTTCAGGTTCCCTCCGCAGTAACAGGCAAAAGCGAATTCATGCGACTCGACAAATTCATATCTCAGCAACTGGAAGTTAGCCGTGCAATTGCTGGCCGCGAAATCCGCGCCAGAAAAATCACCATTAATGGCGAAGTCGTGCGCGATACCGCGTACAAAGTGATGCCGGAAGACGAAATCGACTATGACGGCAATCCGCTGGTGGTGCAGCACGGTCCGCGCTATTTCATGCTGAACAAGCCGCAGGGCTATGTCTGCTCTACCGACGATCCCGATCACCCCACCATCCTCTACTTCATTGAGGAGCCGGCGGCCTTCAAGCTGCACGCCGCGGGTCGTCTGGATATTGATACCACCGGTCTGGTGCTGCTGACCGATGACGGTCAATGGTCACATCGCATTACGTCACCGCGCCATCATCTGGAAAAAACCTATCTGGTTGAAGTCGAAGAGCCTATCGATCCGGCGCTGGTGGAGACGTTTGCTGCAGGTATTCAGCTGCACAATGAAAAAGAGCTCACCAAACCTGCGGTTCTGGACATTCTGGATGAGAAGGCAGCGCGTCTGACCATCAGCGAAGGGCGTTATCACCAGGTGAAACGCATGTTCGCTGCCGTCGGCAACCATGTGAATGCGCTGCATCGTGAAAGCATTGGTACGATTGTGCTGGATGAGGATCTCGGGGAGGGGGAGTATCGCGCGCTGACCGCCGCCGAGATCGACAGCATTGGCCTGCCAGAAGAACTTAAACAACGCAAATAGCGGGAGACGGCAGTGCGTAAGGAAAAAAATTCACCGGTAGGGTTGGTGGTCATTCTGGGATTGCTGGCGATGCTGATGCCACTCTCCATCGACATGTATTTGCCGGCGATGCCGCAAATCGCGCGCGAATATGCCGTTTCGGCGGGCAGCGTGCAGATGACACTCAACCTTTATATCCTTGGCTTTGCCATCGGTCAGCTGGTGTATGGCCCGCTGGCGGACAGCTACGGACGGAAACCGGTGATTGTGCTGGGCACGCTGATCTTTGCCTGTGCCGCTGCCGCCTGCGCGCTGTCGCAGTCGATCGATCAGCTGATCTTTATGCGTTTCCTGCACGGCTTATCCGCCGCCGCTGCCAGCGTGGTGATCAATGCCCTGATGCGTGACAGCTACTCGAAAGAGGAGTTCTCGCGCATGATGTCGTTTGTGATGCTGATTACCACCATCGCGCCGCTGCTGGCGCCGATTATCGGCGGCTGGCTGCTGCTGCTGTGGAACTGGCACGCTATCTTCTGGACGCTGGCCATTGCAGCGCTGATCACCACGGTACTGGTGGTGACGCAAATTCGCGAAACCCTGAAGCCGGAGCAGCGCCAGCGCTTTCATTTACGTACCACGCTGAGCAATTTTGTGGTGCTGGTGCGCCATAAGCGCGCCTTCAGCTACATGCTGGCGAGCGGCTTCTCCTTTGCCGGGCTATTTACATTCCTTAACGCCGGTCCGTTTGTTTACATTGAGGTCAACCATGTATCGCCGCAGAACTTCGGCTACTACTTTGGTCTGAATGTGGTGTTCCTGTTTGTCATGACGCTGATCAACAGCCGTGCGGTGCGGCGCTTTGGCCCGCTGGCGATGTTCCGCTGCGGGCTGGTGATTCAGTTCGCAATGGGCATCTGGCTGCTGGTGGTGAGCGCGCTGCATCTCGGTTTTCTGCCGCTGGTGTTTGGCGTCGCCATGTTTATCGGCTGCGTATCCGTGGTCTCGTCTAATGCGATGGCGGTGATCCTGGATGAGTTTCCGCACATGGCAGGCACCGCCTCCTCCCTTGCAGGCACGCTGCGCTTCGGCGTGGGCGCGCTGGTGGGGGCGCTGTTGTCGCTGGTGAGCATGAACAGTGCCTGGCCGATGGTCGCCACTATCGCGCTGTGCGCCACGGTCTCCATTGTCCTGTTCAGCTACGCCGCCCGACCACGCAAGGCAGCGTAATGCCCGTCCGCCGTTCACCGTACATGCATTGAACCCCGTAGTGGCGCGCCACAGGCCCGCCGCTCATCTTCATGCCGCTGCGTATATCTCATCGTCTTTCACGCGCGATTCGTGACAACTGCGCCTAAATCCCCTGCGTTCGTTATGCTTAATGTTTCCATATTGTGAAAATTAAGCGCTAAAAAAGTAACGGAATTGCGTCTAAAATGATTGTTAACCGCGGCAGAACGCGGTACACATAGGCATAAATGCGAGAAAGCTCGCAAATAATAATGTTGCTTCATGCTTTGTCACTGAAACGAGAAGGCCATCCTTGACGTCCGTATTCTGTGCTTACCAGGTGGGGATTCACCGCGATAAGGCCGTCCGTTGTGAATAACGCTAACGTCTCTGGGGATTGAAACACTATGCTGCAACTCTCTGTTGTGCATCGTTTACCGCAGCACTACCGCTGGTCAGTGGACCATGTGGGCGAAATTGAACGCCAGGAAACGGCGAATGGTGTCCATGATGAAGATCTTATTGCGCTGCGTCTGTTGAGTCATGACGGCCACCTGGCGCTGGAAATTCTGCTGCAGCTACAGGAGACGCTGGCGCAGATTCAGGTCGAGTGCAAAATTGCTCAATGTGAAGGGCAGCCGTGCCTGCTGATTCAGCGTGTCGACGAAAGCGCCACCAACTGTTGCCTGAAAAACCAGGGCGTGGCAATCGCTGAAACCTTCGACGGTCACTGAGTGAATGGCTTGCCCTGAGCGGACGCCAGCAGCTGGCGCGTATATTCGGACGCCGGCGCGTTAAACAGCGCTTCACATGATCCCTGCTCTACCACTTCGCCCTGACGCAGCACAATCAGCTGATGGCACAGGGCACGCACCACCTGTAAATCGTGGCTGATAAACAGATACGCCAGCTGGTGCTGCTGTTGCAAACGGCGCAGCAGGGTAAGGATCTGCTTCTGCACGGAACGATCGAGTGAAGACGTTGGCTCGTCTAACACAATCAGCTGAGGTTCCAGAATCAGCGCGCGCGCAATGGCAATCCGCTGCCGCTGGCCGCCTGAAAACTCCGCCGGATAACGTGAACGCGCCCCGGCATCCAGTCCGACCTCCTGCATCACCGCAATCACTTTCGCTTCCTGCTCAGCCGCGCTCAGCGTGGGCCGGTGCACCGCCAGCCCCTCGGCGATCACCTGCTGCACGGTCATGCGCGGATTGAGCGATGAGTTTGGATCCTGAAACACGACCTGAATCCGCTGACGCAGCGGCAGCAGCTGCTGACGTGTTAGCTGATGCAACGGTTGACCGTCAAACCAGATCTCACCGCGCGCGGCTATCAGCCGCAGTAGCGCCAGGCCGGTGGTACTCTTCCCGGAGCCGGATTCGCCGACCAGGCCGAGGCTTTCACCGCGTTGCAGGGTAAAGCTGAGATCGTGCAGCGCGCGCTTCTCCGCCACCACACGCTTCAGTAATCCACGGCGTATCGGGAAACCCACCTGCAGGTTCTTCACCTGCAGCAGTGGCGGTGCTTCAGCAAGCGGCACCGGCTCGCCGTCCGGTTCAGCCGCCAGCAGCTCGCGCGTGTACGGCTGTTGCGGCTGACTGAACAGCCGATCGCAGCGGTTACTCTCCACTTCCCGTCCGTTACGCATCACCGTTACGCGATGCGCCAGCTGACGCACAATATTCAGGTTATGGGTAATAAACAGCATCCCCATATTGAGTTCGCGCTGTAGTTCGCGCAGCAGCTGTAAAATCTGCGCCTGTACCGTGACATCCAGTGCCGTGGTGGGTTCATCGGCAATCAGCAATTTCGGCTGGGTGAGCAGCGCCATGGCGATCATCACGCGCTGGCGTTCGCCGCCGGAGAGTTGATGCGGGAGATCCTGCAGGCGCGAGGCGGCGTGGCGGATGCCAACCCGATCAAGGCAGCTGAGAATCTCGCCACGCGCCGCTTCACGACGCATGCCGCGGTGCAGCGACAGCACCTCATACAGCTGCTTCTCCACGCTATGCAGCGGATTGAGTGAGACCATCGGCTCCTGAAAAATCATCGCCATCTGATTACCGCGCAAACCGCGCAGCGTGCGTTCGCTGGCCTGCAAAATGTGCTGACCGTTAAACACAATTTCGCCCTGCGGGTAACTGACCGGCGGCTGGGGCAACAAACGCATGATCGACAGCGCCGTTACGCTCTTACCCGAGCCGGATTCACCGACCAGCGCCAGCGTCTCTCCGGCATCCACGTGCAGTGAGATATCTTCCACTACGCGGCGTGTATCAAAGGCCACCGCCAGATGCTTAACTGTTAACAGGCTCATTTAGCGTCCCCGGGATGGATCAAAGGCATCGCGTACCGCTTCGCCAATAAATATCAGCAGCGAAAGCAGCAGGGCGAGGGCGAAGAAGCCGGAGAGCCCCAGCCACGGCGCCTGCAAATTGTTTTTCCCCTGCAACAGCAGTTCACCGAGCGAAGGCGATCCCACCGGTAAGCCGAAGCCAAGAAAGTCCAGCGACGTCAGCGTGGTAATCGAGCCACACAAGATAAATGGCAGAAAGGTCAGCGTGGCGACCATGGCGTTGGGCAGCATGTGGCGCAGCATAATGCTGCTGTCACTGACGCCCAGCGCCCGGGCTGCGCGAATGTAGTCGAAATTACGGGCGCGCAGAAACTCGGCGCGCACCACGCCCACCAGGCTCATCCAGCCAAAGACTACCGTAAGCAGCAGCAGCCACCAGAAATTGGGCTGGATCACGCTGGAGAGCAGAATCAGCATAAAGAGCGACGGCATGCCGGACCACACTTCAATCAGGCGCTGGCCGACCAGATCGATACGTCCGCCAAAATAGCCCTGTAGCGCGCCTACCACGATGCCAATCACGCTGGAAAACAGCGTCAGCAGTATGCCAAACAGCAGGGAGATGCGCGTACCGTAGAGCAGGCGCGCCAGCACATCGCCCCCGTTAGCATCGGTGCCGAGCCAGTTCTGGCGCGAAGGCGGAGAGGGGAAGGGCACATCGGTGGCATAGTTGATGGTGCTGTCGCTAAAGCGAATCGGCGCCCAAATGGCCCAGCCCTGTTGGTCGATGCGCTGTTTCAGCCACGGATCCTGATAATCGGCCGGGGTTGAGAAAGCGCCGCCGTAATCACTTTCGCTGTAGTTCACCAGCAGCGGCACGTACCAGCGCTGCTGGTAGTGCACCAGCAACGGCTTATCGTTAGCCAGCCATTCGGCCCCCAGCGAGAGCACAAAAATCACCAGAAAGATCCACAGCGACCAGTAACCGCGGCGGTTATGTCGGAAGCGTTGCCAGCGCTGCTGGTTTACGGGGGATAAGCGCATCAGCGGCCCTCAAAATCAATGCGCGGATCGACCAGCGTATAGGTCAAATCACTGAGAATATTCATCAGCAAGCCAATCAGCGTAAAAATATATAGCGTGCCGAACATCACCGGATAATCACGCTGGATGGTGGCGTCATAGCCCAGCAGACCCAGTCCGTTAAGCGAGAACATCACCTCAATCAGTACGGAGCCGGTAAAGAACATGCTGATAAAGGTGGCAGGGAAACTGGCGATGACCAGCAGCATGGCGTTCCTGAATACGTGTCCGTACAGAATACGTTTTTCATCCAGCCCTTTGGCGCGGGCGGTCACCACATACTGTTTGCGGATCTCATCCAGAAAGGCGTTTTTGGTCAGCATGGTGAGCGTAGCGAAACCACCAATCACCGTTGCCAGCACCGGCAGCGCAATGTGCCAGAAGTAATCAGTGATTTTGCCGTACCACGGCAGCGTATCAAACTGCGGTGAGGTGAGGCCACGCAGCGGGAACCAGTCGAGATAGCTGCCGCCAGCAAACAGCACAATCAGCATGATGGCGAACAGAAAGGCCGGGATGGAGTAGCCAATAATGATAAACATGCTGCTCCAGATATCAAACGCGCTGCCGTTGCGTACCGCCTTTTTAATACCAAGCGGAATCGAGACCAGATAGATAATCAGCGTGCTCCACAGCCCCAGGCTAATGGATATGGGCAGGCTCTCTTTGATGAGCTGCAGCACCGATGCGCTGCGAAACAGGCTGTCGCCAAAATCGAAGCGCAGATAGTTCCACAGCATCTCACCGTAGCGCTGCAGCAGCGGCTTATCGAAACCGTAGCGGTGTTTGATCTCTGCGATCACCTCCGGGTCGAGACCGCGCGCGCCGCGATACTGGCTGTCACCAGGATTGTCGCGTACCAGCGCACCGCGCGCGCTGCTGTCCGCGCCGCTACCGGGTAAACCGGTACTGTGGCCAAACTGAATATTGGCCAGCGCCTGATCGACCGGGCCGCCCGGCGCAATCTGCACAATAAAAAAATTCAGGGTAATGATGGCCCACAGCGTGGGGATAATCAGCAGTAACCTGCGCAGAAAATAAGCACCCAAACCGCTCTCCTCAGCGTCGATCCGCCGGCAGACGCCCGGCTTTATTGACATCGTACCACCAGTTCTCCAGCCCGGTCGTAAAGGCGGGCTTGATCGCCGGATGCGAGAATTTATCCCAACAGGCCAGCCGCTGCTCGGCGTTGTACCACATCGGAATCATATAAGCATTCCATAGCAGAAGGCGATCCAGCGCCTTGCCGAGCGGACGCAGCGCCTTCTCATCGCCCTGATGCGCCACGATCGCCTTAACGAAGTGATCAACCAGCGGATCTTTAACGCGTGCAGTGTTCCATGAGGAGTCGATATAGTCAGATTGCCAGATGATCTGCATATCGGCAGAGGGCCACGGCATCGCCTGGTAGAGCGAAGGGATCATATCGTAATCCCCTTCACGCAGCCGGCGCAGAAACTGGGAGCTGTCTGTCTGGCGCAGCGTCACCTGAATACCAAGACGTGCCAGGCTGTGCTGGAACGGCAGCGCCCAGTCATTCTGGGACCCGCTGCGCATCAACAGTTCGAAGCGGAACGGCCGGCCGGTTTTGTCATTGACCAGCTGCTGGTTTTTAACATGCCAGCCGGCGTCGTTCAGCAGCTGCATCGCCTTGAGTAAATTGCCCCGATCAAAACCGCTGCCGCTGGAGCGGGGTGGGGCATATTCGTGGGTAAAAATCTCGGGCGGCAGTTGCGCTTTATAGGGCGCCAGTAAGACCAGCTCATCGGCTTTGGGATAGCCCTGCGCCGCATAATCGGTGTTCTGAAAATAGCTGCTGGTACGCGTATACGCGCCATAAAACAGCGCTTTGTTCATCCACTCAAAATCAAATGCCAGCGTCAGGGCTTCGCGTACCCGTCGGTCAGCGAACAGCGCCTTTTCGTTGTTGAAAGCCAGCCAGCGCGTATCGGTTGAGACAGTATTGGGCGTAGTGGATTTCACAATGGCATGGCTGTCAAAGTTGCGACCGCGATATTGCGTCGCCCACTTTTTCGCTGAACTCTCCTCCCGCAGGTCATACGCGCCCGCTTTAAAGGCCTCAAAGGCTACGTTGTCATCAAGATAGTAGTCATACCGAATCGTATCGAAATTAAAGCGCCCGCGATTAACCGGCAGATTGGCGGCCCAGTAGTTTTTCACCCGGCTGTACTGAATAAACTGGCCGGATTTGTAAGACGTGACGCGGTAAGGCCCGCTGGCAAGCGGCGGATAGCCCAGCGGCTCATTGAATTTTTTGTTATGCCAGAAGGCTTCCGGCAGTACCGGCAGGGTTAACCAGCTCAGCAGCCGATCTTTATCCGGTTTTGGCATCTCAATGCGTACCGTCAGACGATTCAGCGCGCTGACCGTTACGCCGCGATACGCCGCCCGAAATTGTGGTACGCCCTCGGTCATGAATTTCTGGAATGTAAAGGCCACATCCTGAGCGGTAATCGGTGTGCCGTTCTGGAATTGTGCATGCGGATTAATCGCCACCTCCATCCAGTGAAAATCGGCGGGATAACGTGCCGACTCGGCTATCAGTGGATAGTAGCTGCCGGGTTCATCGTCGGAGGTGGTAAACAGGCCGTCATATAAGGTATCGGTGCCGACACCGGGGTTACCGCGCGAGGCGTAGCGGTTGAAATTATCGTAAGTGCCCACCACGGCAAGCGTGATTTTACCCCCTTTCGGGGCGGCCGGGTTCGCGTAGTCATAATGGGTGAAATTGACGGCATATTTAGGATCGCCCAACTTAGCAAAGGCGTAGCTTTCATTGATGGTGGCGGCATGCAGTGGCGCAATCGCACTGCATACCAGCAGCACTGTAACAAGACGAAGCAGCATAAGTGGGGCGCTCTCCTTTAGTGTTCCGCACTGTATGGTAGCAGTTTCATGCCACGCGCGTGACGTTAACCCAAACGCGCCTGGCTTTGATAGTAGTGGATCAGATTTTCCGGACGCAGCGGGCGGCTGAACAGGTATCCCTGTAAATGGGTCACGCCGCGATTCACCAGCCAGGCGGCCTGATCACCGGTTTCGACCCCTTCAGCAACCGTTTTCAGATTCAGCTTCTTTGCCAGCAGCAGTACCGCATCCAGCACCGGCGACGTCACGGTTTCGGTGCCGATGCTCTGCACAAAACCGCGGTCAATCTTGAGATAATCAAACGGATACTTCTCCAGATAGATCAGCGCGCTGTGGCCGGTACCAAAATCATCTATCGCGATCTTAAAGTCATTATCGTGCAACCACGCAAAGACCTCGCCGGCGCTTTTCTCACCCACCATGGTGCGTTCGGTGATTTCAAAAACGTAGTTGAAATGGTCGGCAGGCATCGCGGCGATCCATGTCTGCACATGGTGGCGAAAATCACAGGAGGCGAGATGCAGGGGAGAGAGGTTCAGGCTCAGGCGTGTGCCGCGCGGCAGTTGCTGGCTCAGGAACCGTGCATCGCGCGCGACCAGGCTAAACAGATGCTGCGTCAGCGGAATGATCAGGTTTTGTGCTTCGGCATAGCCGATAAAAACGTCTGGCGGAATCATGCCCTCAACCGGGTGCGTCCAGCGCAGTAGCGCTTCGACCCCGTACGGCCGGCCATCCTGCGCGGTTACCAGCGGCTGATACTCGACGTGAAATTGCCCGCGCTTGATGCCGAGTAAAATTTCGCGACCAGGGCGCTGATGCAGCGACAGCAGTAGCCAGCTGGCGGCTGCCACCAGCAAGGAGAACAGCAGCCCGGTCAGCAGCGCCAGGTGATAATCGCGCGCGGCCAGCGTGCTGCCATACAGCATGAACTGCAGATTGCCTTCGCGAAGCGGGAGCGACATCAGTGCGGGTGGCAAATCGCTTACGTGTACAACCTGGTTTGTACCGCTCAGCAGTGCCCTGTCACCGACGACCAGCGCCATACCGGTGATCTCAGGATGGTAAGAGGCCAGCAGCTGATAGGGCGTCAGGCTGATATTCAGGGTCGCGAGGATGCCATTCTCCATCGCGCCAGGATTCTTCAGCCACAGCGCCAGTGCAGGCTTTCCCGGCAAGAGCGGGGTGCCAGGCAGCAGCCGCAGATCGCTGTCGCGCTCCAGTTCAGACTCCGGGGAGATATTGCCGGCAGGGAGCAGGAAAGCGCCGGTAGCCGATGAGCAGTAAGCGGTGCCGTTGCGCACCAGCAGGATGGCGCGGATATTATCGGCAAACGCGGCACGTGAAGTCAGCTCACGGCTCACGCTGCTACAGGGGAGCTGCGTATACTGCTGCATAGGATTGAGCGTATCCATCAGGGTGGCAATAACCTGATGTAAATCATCGCGGCTATGTGCAAGCAGCTGCTGATGTTGCTGGACGCGCTTTTGCCAGGTCAGCGTGAGTAGCACAATGACAAACAAGACAAAGAAAGCGGCCCCAATGATTGCGCTGCTCCAGGCGATGCGTCGCGAGTAGCTGGCATGACGTTTCAACGTCCCCGACAGTGGCATGGAGTGTTCCCCTGGTCTCGCCATTTTTATTATCAAAACTGCATACAACTGTACTGGTGCAAGGCAACGAGAATATAACGAGGCGGCGCGAAAAGTCTCGTTATATTTTTGATACGCAATTACTTTTTAACCGCATGATTTGACTTAATAAATCGCAGGCGAAAAAAAACGCTGCCGGGGCAGCGTTTTTCTGATTCTCTGGCTGAGAGGACCATCGTTGGGTTACGCACCCGGGTGTTTAGCAAGAACCCGACGCGCTTCGCGGTAACGTGTTTTCCAGTAACTGTCATTCAGGCTGGAGATCATCACGCCACTGCTGGTGGACGCATGGACAAAATTATCGTTGCCCAAATAGATGCCCACGTGGCGACCGGTAGAACCGGCGCGGAACAGCACTAAATCACCGGGACGCAATTTGCTGCGTGAGATCTCTCTGCCGGTATCCTGCTGCTGTGAGGTTGAGCGTGGCAGCTCTAAACCAAACTGTTCGCGAAAGGTGCGCTGAACAAAAGCAGAACAGTCAATGCCGCGTTTGGTGTCACCGCCTAAGCGATAACGGACACCTTTCCAGTCACTGTACTGCTCCATGATGCGGGACTTAACGTCCACGTTCTGCACCATCTGTTCAAATTCGTCCTGAGACGCCTGAAGTAAAAAACCATTCTGGTTGTTAACTTCATGATTCTCGTTATTCGCGTTCTGACCGTTATGCGTACTGCTACATGCTGATAAAAGTGTTGCTAATGCTACTGCGGGGATAATCCGCCTGAGGTATCTCAGAATTGGTTGAGACTTGACCATTATAGGTGTGTTCCTTCGATGTCCTTACGACAGAATGTCGCCAGCCAGATGACAAAACGGGTTGAGATTAATAAGTACCACGGTCTAAGACAATTCCTTAATTACTAAAATGTGTTAATGCACACACTTTTGGTCTTTAAGGCGCCGCATTTTATGCTGCACTTATGGAATCGGAGTTGAGGTTAACCGATTACAGACCGCGTGGCGAGTGCTTTTCTATAAATTTTTATAGGTTTTATTGATGTGAAATCAATCCGTAACAGAGTGGTTACTTTATCAACAATTGGTAGCGAATTAAACGCCAATAAGCGGGATAATAAGGGGCTAATTCCAACGCTAAGGCTGATTTTAAGAGGGTTCTGGCTGGACAGCCTAAGAATAACGCCAGGATCAGGCAGTTGCGACCATAACCTTTTCTTTTATCAAAAAACGGTTAGGTCGCTAATAATTTATTTAAGGATTAAATAAGCGCGGGCGACAATGTTTTGGCTTTATGATCACCCGCGCTTAACAGTTACGCGCGCGGCTTATATTTGCCGGGTAACGAACGAAAGAGCCAGTTAACCAGTTTGTCGCTGGCCGGCGTTAATAACCACCAGCTCAGGCCCATTAGAATAACGGAGAGCGATCCGACGGCAATATCGGTGAACCAGTGTGCGCCCGCCATAATGCGCGGCAGGGCAAAGATCACCACAATAGCCATGCCGACCAGAAACGCGCGGAAGCCGAAATAGCGCCACATAAAGCAGGCAAAAATAATCAGCATCATACCGTGGTCGCCCGGGAAGCTATCTTTAGAGGCATCTTTTGCAGGGATACCGGTCAGTTCACTGACGCGATGCACATTCTCAAAGAACAGCGTCGGGCTGGAGTGCTTCACGGGTAATAAGTGGCCCAGCTGGTTGAGGATCACGGCGGTCAGCAGCATGGTAATGCCAATCGCCAGCATGCGACGGCGGCCCTCCGGCGTTTCGCGCCGCCAGAACCACAGATACAGCAAACCCATTGCCAGCAGGGAAACGGCATCAAAGCCGCGGAAGTTGGTAATGGCCACCAGCAGCGCAAAGCCGTGGTGATCAACCATCTGGTTGTTAAAGCCAAAAAAGATGCCTTTATCGATGGCAAACCAGAACCCGTGGTCGGGCGGCAGATACCAGGATAAAAACAGCATCACTCCCAGCGCATTCAGCAGCAGGATAGTGATCAGACGAGAAGCGCGCATAAAAAATAGACTCAAAAAAGAAATAACGGGCAAACTTAACGCAGTTAATTTAAACGAATCTTCAACAGCGAAGTCTGCAATACATTCCAGTCGACGGGCTGATGGTGAATTAATTCAATCCGGCTATCCGGTGGCGTGGTGGGGCGCGTTTCGATAAACAGATCCTCGCCCTGACGATTGATACTGACAACACCGTCCGGCGTGCGCAGCACCCCTTTCACGCGGTCCACCGGCGCAAGCCGCGCCCACTCCAGTGCCGGTATGGTATCGAATACCGTATCACCATCAAAAATCCAGCCACAGGAAGCATAGCCCTGACCCTCATTTAGCGCACGGCGCCAGCGTGCGTCACCCTCCAGTTTCAGCGCGGCCAGTCCTTGTGGTCGCGGAGCATGATGATGGTGAGCCGCATCCGGCACCGCACGATCTGCCAATGCTGGCTGGCTCAGCAGGGCCGGATCGATGTTGCCCCATGCAGACTCAATCAGCTGGCGATCGCCCAGAAACTGCTGCTGCCAGGCCGCCAGGCGCTGTCGATCGTCCGTGCTCCACGTGTCGCTTTTATTGGCGATAATGATATCTGCGGCGACCAGCTGATCGCGGAAGTTTTCATTCTCCAGCACGCGCGTATCGCTCAGCTGGCGGGGATCGAGCAGCGTTAGCGTCGCATCAACCTGGATCCAGGGTTGATACACTGCGGCACGCAACATATTCAGCAGCTGTTTGGGATGGCCCAGGCCGGTGGGTTCGATGATGAGGCGGTCAGGCTTGCTCTGCCGGAGCAGCATATTCAACCCAACCTGCAGCGGCAGGCCGTTGACGCAGCACATGCAGCCGCCGGGGATCTCTTTGAGCGTGGCGCCGCGATCGGCAAGCAGGGCGCCGTCGATGCCTACTTCGCCAAACTCATTAACCAGAATCGCCCAGTTCTCATTGGCGGGCTTATGGGCTAACAAATGCAGCAGGGTAGTGGTTTTACCACTGCCAAGAAAGCCGGTAATGATATTTACGCGCGTCATTGTCTACTCCATTAAATAAGCGCGCCGGACAACAGCATCCGGCGCACGCGATTGTTATACTATAACAATCCACGGCGGCCGGAGAAAACCGTGCGATCAGTCAGCGCGACCCATATAACGACGTTCAGCAATATGAATGCGGATACGATCGCCGTTGCTGAGATACTCCGGCACCTGAATGGAGAGGCCGGTGCTCATGCCCGCAGGCTTGGTGCGCGCGCTGGCGGACGCGCCTTTGATGCCCGGTGAGGTATCCACAATCTCCATATCGACGGTTTGTGGCAGCTCCAGCGCCAGCACCTGTCCATCCATCGTCAGCACCTGAATACCCGGAATGCCGCCCTCCGGAATAAACAGCAGCTCCTCTTCGATCTGATCTTTTTTAAAGTTGTAAGGCGTGTAATCCTCGTCATCCATAAAGACGTACTCGTCGCCGTCAATATACGAGAAGGTAACGGCGCGACGGCTCAGCTGGATAGCATCGATAATGTCGTCGCCTTTAAAGCGCTCTTCCACTTTCATGCCGGTACGCACATCGGTAAAGCGCATCTTATACAGTGTGGCGGCGCCGCGTGCGCTGGGGCTCTGTACATCAATGTCTTTCACCAGCAGCAGTTTGCCGTTCCAGGTGACAGCCATGCCCTTTTTGATTTCGTTTGCCTTTGGCATCTGTGTGTCTCGCTCTGAGAAGGTTAATGCGCGCCACGTTACTCGCGCCGCGAAAAACAGGCAAGTGAGGCAGTGTAAAATTGTTGCGCGGGCATAGCATTCACGGGCGGCGACTGCTATTGTCGCGCGACTTTTCTGCAGGAGCGCATGATGTTGTGTCGAGACCAGTGCGGTGCCTGCTGCACAGCCCCCTCCATCTCTTCGCCGATCCCCGGCATGCCCAACGGCAAGCCTGCTAATACCCGCTGCGTCCAGCTGGATGACCAGCAGCGCTGCAAGATCTTTGCGTCTCCTTTGCGCCCGGCGGTGTGTGCCGGTCTGCAGCCGGATGCGGAGATGTGCGGTCGCAGCCGCGAAGAAGCCATGATTTTCCTGCTGCAGCTGGAAGCCGATACCGCGCCATAAGCCGCGCTGACATACAGCTGAAGTGTTTCGCTTACCGCTGCCTGGCGTTACAGCAAAACGTCAGCTTCTCATGCGGAAAATTCCTGAATCCATCATGAAGTGTGCGGAGCGTCAAAAATCTGCTACGCCGATTGCGCATTTTCTTGCCTGACAAGGTGGGCTGTACCATATTTCCTGAAACGTTTCAGCGTTGTCTTATCGGCTAAGCCGGTGTCGCACAGCGTGTTTTTTCGCCATTAAGCTGAAACGATTCACTTTCAGCAAGCGAGGAGAGATATGTTCCAGCTCGAAGTTCAGGCCATTCATACCGGTGCCACCGCACAGGATAAAGAAGAGGCGATCCGTCAGGTTGCCGCAGCGCTTACCGCCGCGGGCAACGTCGCAGAAGGCTACGTTAACGGTATGCTGGCGCGCGAACAGCAAACCACCACTTTCCTGGGTAACGGTATTGCCATTCCGCACGGCACCACCGACACGCGCGATCTGGTGCTCAAAACCGGCGTTCAGGTCTACCAGTTCCCGCAGGGCGTGGACTGGGGTGACGGTCAAATCGCCTGGGTTGCCATTGGTATTGCAGCCAAATCGGATGAACATCTTGCGCTGCTGCGCCAGCTGACGCACGTACTGAGCGACGACAGCGTGGCAGAACAGCTGAAAACGGCTTCAGCCGAAGATCTGCGCGCCTTACTGATGGGTGAGAAGCAGGCCGCAGAGTTCAAATTTGATACCTCGCTGATCGCCACTGAGGTGGCAGCCAGCGATCTGATGACGTTACAGGCGCTGAACGCCGGGCGTCTGCAGGCGGCGGGCGCAGTCGACGCCAGCTTTGTTGCCAGCGTGGTCTCCGGCGCACCGCTGAGCCTCGGTCAGGGCATCTGGCTCAACGACAGTGCCAGCGGCAACCTGAACAGCGCGGTCGCCGTTAGCCGTGCCGCCACACCGTTTGTGCATCAGGGCGAGAATGTCGCGCTGCTGCTGACCGTGGCCGCCGCTGATGAGCGTCCGCTGGAGGTCCTCGGCTACCTCAGCAATCTGCTGCAGGCGAACAAAGCTGAACGTCTGCTGAAAGCGGATGCCGCCGGCATTCTGGCGTTACTGACCAGCGAAGTGGATGAAGCGGCAGAGGTGCTTACCGCTGAATTCACTATCCGCAATGAGCACGGCCTGCATGCGCGTCCGGGTACGGCGCTGGTCACCGTAATCAAACAGTTTAATAGCGATATCACCGTAACCAATCTCGACGGCAGCGGTAAACCGGCCAACGGACGCAGCCTGATGAAAGTGGTTGCGCTCGGCGTGAAGAAGGGCCATCGCCTGCGCTTTACCGCCAGCGGCGAAGATGCGCAGCAGGCGCTGAACGCCATTGAAGAGGCCATCAACAGCGGATTGGGCGAGGGGGTAGCATGAGCCGTCGCGTCGCCACTATTACCCTGAATCCCGCCTATGATCTGGTGGGATACACGCCGGAGATCGAGCGCGGTGAAGTCAACCTGGTGAAAACCACCGGTCTGCACGCCGCAGGTAAAGGCATTAACGTCGCCAAGGTGCTGAAGGATCTGGGCATTGACGTCACCGTCGGTGGTTTCCTGGGCAAAGAGAATCAGGATGGCTTTCAACAGCTGTTCAGCGAGCTGGGCATCGCCAACCGTTTTCAGGTGGTGCAGGGCCGTACCCGCATTAACGTCAAGCTGACAGAAAAAGATGGCGATGTCACCGACCTGAACTTCTCTGGCTTTGATGTTACGGCGCAGGATTGGGATCGCTTCACCGCCGATTCACTGACCTGGCTCGGCCAGTTTGACATGGTGTGCGTCAGCGGCAGCCTGCCTGCGGGCGTGGCGCCGGAAGCGTTCACCAAATGGATGAGCGATCTGCGCACGCTCTGTCCGTGCATTATCTTCGACAGCAGCCGTGAAGCGCTGGTTGCTGGCCTGAAAGCCGCGCCGTGGCTGGTTAAACCCAACCGTCGCGAACTGGAGATCTGGGCGGGTCGCAAACTGCCGACGCTGCAGGATGTGATTGATGCCGCGCACGAGCTGCGCGAGCAGGGTATTGCCCACGTGGTGATCTCCCTCGGTGCGGAAGGCGCACTGTGGGTGAACGCCTCTGGCGAATGGATTGCCAAACCGCCAGCCTGTGAAGTGGTCAGCACCGTGGGTGCCGGCGACTCCATGGTCGGCGGCCTGATTTACGGCTTGCTGATGCGTGAATCCAGTGAACACACGCTGCGTCTGGCAACGGCAGTGGCGGCCATGGCCGTCAGCCAGAGCAACGTCGGCGTGACCGATCGTACCCAGTTAGCCGCGATGATGGCGCGCGTTGACTTACAACCCGTTAACTAACAGCAGGAGAGCGATAATGAAAACGCTGCTGATAAAAGATGCTTCACTCGGCCTGGCGTCCGGGCACTTAGCCACGGAACGTCTGCGCGCTGCGGCGGCGCAGGCTGGCCTTGAGCTGGTCAATAGCGCTGCTGAGGCAGAGCTGGTGCTGGTCGCCGGGCAAACCGTCCCGGCGGATGCGCAGCTGGCCGGCAAATCCGTTGCGCTGGTGGACGTGCAGCAGGCGCTGCGTGATCCGCAGGCGGCAATTGCGCTGGCCAAAGACGCGGCCACAACCTGGCAGCCCGCTGCTGCGCCTGTAGCCGCGGCTACGCACAGCAGCCAGAAACGTATTGTGGCCGTGACCGCCTGCCCAACCGGCGTAGCCCACACCTTCATGGCAGCTGAGGCGATCGAAGCCGAAGCCACCAAACGTGGCTGGTGGGTAAAAGTGGAAACCCGCGGTTCGGTCGGCGCCGGCAATGCGATTACCCCGGAAGAGGTCGCGGCGGCAGATCTGGTGATCGTCGCGGCAGACATCGATGTCGATCTGGCGAAATTTGCCGGTAAGCCGATGTACCGTACCTCAACCAGCCTGGCGCTGAAGAAAACTGCGCAGGAGCTGGATAAAGCGCAGGCGGAAGCGAAAACGTATCAGCCGTCCGGCAACCAGGGCGCGGCAAGCCAGAGCGACAGCAAAGAGAAAGCCGGTGCCTATCGTCACCTGCTGACCGGTGTCTCATACATGTTGCCGATGGTGGTCGCAGGCGGCCTGAGCATCGCACTCTCCTTCGCCTTTGGGATTACCGCTTTTAAAGAGCCGGGTACGCTGGCGGCTGCGCTGATGCAGATCGGCGGCGGCAGCGCCTTTGCGCTGATGGTGCCGGTGCTGGCCGGCTTTATCGCCTTCTCGATTGCCGATCGTCCGGGTCTGACCCCAGGTCTGATTGGCGGCATGATCGCAACCAGCATCAACGCTGGCTTCCTTGGCGGGATCATCGCCGGTTTCATTGCCGGTTATGCGGCGAAGCTGCTGAGCAGTAAAGTGAAGCTGCCGCAGAGTATGGAAGCGCTGAAGCCGATTCTGATCATTCCACTGGTTGCCAGCCTGATTACCGGCCTGCTGATGATCTATGTCGTGGGTAAACCGGTTGCTGGTATTATGAGCGGCCTGACCAACTGGCTGGCGAACATGGGCACCGCCAATGCGGTACTGCTGGGCGCGATCCTCGGCGGCATGATGTGCACAGATATGGGCGGCCCGGTGAACAAAGTAGCCTATGCGTTTGGGGTGGGCCTGCTCAGTTCGCAAACTTACGCCCCCATGGCTGCCATCATGGCTGCCGGCATGGTGCCACCGCTGGCAATGGGCGTGGCAACGCTGGTGGCGCGTCGTAAGTTCAATAAAGGGCAGCAGGAGGGCGGTAAAGCGGCGCTGGTGCTGGGCCTGTGCTTTATCTCTGAAGGGGCAATTCCTTTCGCCGCGCGTGACCCGATGCGTGTGCTGCCCTGCTGTATCGTCGGCGGCGCCATCACCGGCGCGATCTCCATGGCGATTGGCGCGAAGCTGATGGCACCACACGGTGGTCTGTTCGTGCTGCTGATTCCAGGCGCGATTACACCGGTGCTGGGTTACCTGCTGGCGATTGTGATTGGTACGGCGGTGGCAGGCCTGGGCTATGCCATTCTGAAACGTCCGGAAGAGGAGCTGGCGAAAGCGGCTTAACGGCGGGCAGGCATAAAAAAGGGAGCTTCGGCTCCCTTTTTGTTGTGCGTTATTCAGGCTGCTGCTCGGACTTCAGCCATGCAATCTCATCTTTCCAGATGTCGGCATTGATGGTTTCCAGAATCATCGGGATGCCATCAAAGCGCTTATCCTTCATTAACCAGCTAAACGCACTCTTGCCAATGTTGCCTTCGCCGAGGCTGTGGTGGCGGTCAACGCGGCTGCCCAGCGTGCTCTTGGCATCATTAAGGTGCATACCGCGCAGGTAGCGGAAGCCCACAACGCGCTCAAACTCGGCGAAGGTGGCGGCACAGGCCTCTTCGGTACGCAGATCGTAGCCGCCGGCGAAGGCGTGGCAGGTATCAATGCACACGCCCACGCGTGATTTGTCTTCTACATGATCAATAATGGTGGCGAGATGCTCAAAGCGGAAACCGAGGTTGCTGCCCTGGCCGGCGGTGTTCTCAATCACGGCGACCACGTTGTGCGTTTTATCCAGCGCGATATTAATTGATTCAGCAATCCGCTTCAGGCAGGCCTCCTCATCAATCTGCTGCAGATGGCTGCCGGGGTGGAAATTGAGCAACGTCAGGCCGAGCTGCTCAGCGCGCTGCATCTCATCGAGAAACGCCTCGCGGGATTTCTCTAACGCATCCATCACCGGATGGCCCAGGTTTATCAGATAGCTGTCGTGCGGCAGAATTTGCGCTGAAGTGAAGTTGTACTGCTCACAGGCGGTTTTGAACGCATCAATCACCTGGCCTGAGAGCGGGGCGGCTTTCCACTGGCGCTGATTTTTGGTAAACAGCGCGAAGGCTGTGGCTTCGATTTCATGGGCACGGATAACTGCCTGGTCTACGCCGCCTGCTGCACTGACGTGTGCGCCGATATATTTCATGCCGCTCTCCTGAATGGGCGTGGGGGTATCGCGAAGCGCACATCATAACGGATGCGGTTGCGCCAGGAAATGTTATGGCCGCACAATCAGTGCGGCGCTTGGTTAAAAGTGAAATTGCTAATATATTAGATTTCAACCGGAATAAGTAATAAGAGAGGGAACCATGTTCATGCGCTTGCGCCGCTGGGCGCGGCTCATCAAACGTGATGTGCTGACGCTGTGGTTTGCCTGCCGCGATCCGCGTACGCCATGGTGGTTTAAACTGCTGGCGTTTGGCATTGTGGCCTATGCCCTGAGCCCGATAGATCTCATTCCGGACTTCATTCCCATTATTGGCCTGCTGGATGACGCAATCATCGTGCCGCTTGGCGTGATTGTTCTTCTGCGCCTGTTACCGCGTGAAATCCGTATCAGCAGCGCTGAACGCGCCGATGTGCAGCGGGCGCGCGGGAAGAAGATTGTCAGCTGGGCCGGCTTCGGTCTGATGCTGCTGATCTGGCTGGCGGTGGTGATCTATCTTGTGCAGCGTTACGCAATGTAAGGAGGGCGCATGCATATCACTCTGCGTCAGGTTGAAGTCTTTACCGAAGTACTGAAGAGCGGCTCCACCACCCAAGCCTCTCAGGTGCTGGCGCTGTCGCAGTCGGCGGTCAGTGCCGCGCTGGCAGATTTAGAGACGCAGCTTGGCGTGCAGCTGTTTGACCGTGTCGGTAAGCGGCTGGTGCTGAATGAGCACGGTCGTCTGCTCTATCCCCGCGCGGTCGGCCTGCTGGAGCAGGCGGGCGAGATCGAACAGCTGTTTAAAGAGGATAACGGCGCCATCCGCCTGTTTGCCAGCAGCACCATCGGCAACTATCTGCTGCCGGGCATGATTGCTGCCTATCGCCGCGACTTTCCGGCGCTGCCGCTGGAGCTGAGCGTGGGCAATAGTCAGGATGCGATCAACGCGGTGGCGGATTTCCGCGTGGATATCGGTCTGATTGAAGGGCCCTGTCACGAACCGGATATCCTCAGCGAACCCTGGCTTGAGGATGAGCTGGTGGTATTTGCGGCACCGGATGCGGCACTGCTGCAACAGCCGATTACGCTGGAGAGCCTGGCGGCGGCGCCGTGGATTCTGCGTGAGCGTGGCTCCGGAACGCGCGAAATCGTGGATTATCTGCTGCTCTCGCACCTGCCGCAGTTTCAGCTGGGCATGGAGCTGGGCAACTCGGAGGCGATCAAGCATGCGGTGCGGCATGGCATGGGCATCAGCTGTCTGTCACGTCGCGTGATCACCGATCTGCTGGAAGCCGGCACGCTGGTGGAAGTTAACGTACCCTTGCCGCGCCTGACGCGCACGCTCTATCGCATTCACCATCGACAGAAGCACCTCTCCAAAGCGCTGCAGCGTTTTCTCGCCTATTGCCGCGAATAAGCGCGGCGTCGGCTACGCTGTGGCTAATAATCGCTGGCCGATCATGAAGGTAACTAATAACCCGTGGTGAATGCTATACAGTGCAGGCTTTGCTGCTACAATCGCGCCTTATTTTTATCCGGCATAGCGTTTACACATGCATAATGACTCAAAAACAACACAACAACCTGGGCTGCGCCGTGAACTAAAAGCGCGCCATCTCACCATGATCGCCATTGGCGGCTCCATCGGCACCGGCCTGTTTGTCGCCTCGGGCGCCACTATCTCTCAGGCCGGACCTGGCGGCGCACTGCTCTCTTATGCGCTGATCGGCCTGATGGTCTACTTCCTGATGACCAGCCTTGGCGAACTCGCAGCGTTTATGCCGGTTTCCGGTTCGTTCGCCACCTACGGCGCCAAATACGTTGAAGAGGGCTTTGGTTTCGCCCTCGGCTGGAACTACTGGTACAACTGGGCAGTGACCATTGCCGTCGATCTCGTCGCCTCACAGCTGGTAATGAACTACTGGTTTCCGGACACGCCGGGCTGGATCTGGAGCGCGCTGTTCCTCGGCCTGATGTTCCTGCTGAACTTCATCTCGGTGAAGGGCTTTGGCGAAGCCGAATACTGGTTCTCGCTGATTAAAGTCACGACCGTGATCGTCTTTATTATCGTCGGCGTGCTGATGATTGTCGGCATTATGCGTGGCGCAGAGGGTGCCGGCTGGCACAACTGGACAGTCGGCGATGCGCCGTTTGCCGGCGGGTTTGCAGCGATGATTGGCGTGGCGATGATTGTCGGTTTCTCCTTCCAGGGCACCGAACTGATCGGGATTGCCGCCGGTGAATCGGAAGATCCGGCCAAAAATATTCCGCGCGCGGTGCGCCAGGTATTCTGGCGTATTCTGCTGTTCTACGTGTTTGCCATTCTGATCATTAGCCTGATTCTGCCGTATACCGATCCACAGCTGTTGCACAATGATGTGACCGATATCAGCGTCAGTCCGTTTACCCTGGTGTTCCAGAATGCGGGTCTGCTGTCAGCGGCGGCGGTTATGAACGCGGTTATCCTCACGGCGGTGTTGTCCGCGGGTAACTCAGGCATGTACGCATCAACGCGTATGCTGTTTAACCTCGCGCAGGAGGGCAAAGCGCCGCGCATGTTCGCGAAGCTGTCGAAGGGCGGTGTGCCGCGTAACGCGCTGCTGGCCACGACCGTGGTTGCGGGGCTCTGTTTCCTGAGCTCGAAGTTTGGCAATCAGGAGGTCTATCTGTGGCTGCTGAATACCTCCGGCATGACCGGCTTTATCGCCTGGCTGGGGATTGCGATCAGCCATTATCGTTTCCGCCGTGGCTACGCCGCGCAGGGGCATAATCTGGCCGACCTGCCGTACCGTTCAGGTTTCTTCCCGCTGGGACCGATCTTTGCCTTTGTGCTCTGTTTGATCATTACGCTGGGGCAGAATTATCAGGCGTTCCTGGCCGATCGTATTGACTGGTACGGCGTGGCCGCCACCTATATCGGGATTCCGCTGTTCCTGTTGATCTGGCTCGGTTACCGGCTGACACGGGGTTCACGTTTTGTGAAGTACAGCGAGATGGAGTTCCCGACCTTTAAGCAGTAGAGCGGGGCGGTCGCCATGAATGGCGATCCTGGAGGCGCTGTGCGGCCAGACCCGCCCGGCGCCTGCAGGGTACGCATTCATGCGCACCGGGTTTCCATACCGCACCAGCGGTTTGAGCTTTGTTACAGACATATAATTGATAATTATTATCACCTGCTCTATTGTGGCAGCCGTTATGGTTACGATAAGAAAACAGGTTAAATAATGCGTATCACGGACGCCGCGCAGGTGGCGGAGAACGGCACTGAAGCCGATACCCTGACACGTTATCGTCAGGTACTGCGTCAGCGCCTCATGCTGATTGCGGTACTGGTGCTGGCGATAGTGGCATCGGTTATCCTTGATTTTACCCTCGGCCCGGCCGGGCTCTCGCTTGAAACCCTGTGGCAAACGCTGATCCATCCTGATGCCATGGATGCCGGTACCCGCGTTATCGTCTGGGATATTCGCCTGCCTTACGCGCTGATGGCGGTGGTGGTCGGGTTCTCCCTGGGCCTTGCCGGTGCCGAAATGCAAACCATTCTGAACAACCCATTGGCCAGCCCCTTCACGCTGGGTGTCTCTTCCGCCGCCGCGTTTGGCGCCGCGCTGGCCATTATCCTCGGTATTGGTATACCCGGCGTACCCGATCAGTGGTTCATCTCGCTTAACGCTTTCATCTTCGCGCTGTTTGCCGCGCTGATGCTCGACGGCATTACGCGCTGGACCAACGTATCGACATCCGGTGTGGTGCTGTTTGGCATTGCGCTGGTCTTCACCTTTAACGCCCTGGTCTCCATGATGCAGTTCATCGCCAGTGAAGATACTCTGCAGGGCCTGGTGTTCTGGACCATGGGCAGCCTGGCGCGCGCCTCGTGGGAGAAACTCGGTGTCCTTACCGCCGCGTTTGTCGTGCTGATTCCTTTCTCAATGCTCAGCAGCTGGAAGCTCACCGCGCTGCGTCTCGGAGAGGATCGCGCTATCAGCTTCGGTATTGATGTGCGCCGTCTGCGCCTCACCACGCTGCTGCGCATCAGTATCCTGTCGGCGCTGGCCGTCGCCTTTGTGGGCCCGATAGGCTTTATTGGCCTGGTGGCACCGCATATCGCCCGCATGATGTTTGGCGAAGATCACCGCTACTATCTGCCCGCCAGCGCACTGATTGGCGCACTGGTGCTCTCTCTGGCGTCAGTGGCCTCGAAAAATCTGATCCCCGGCGTCATCATCCCCGTCGGGATTGTGACGTCGCTGGTCGGCGTGCCGTTCTTCCTCAGCATCATTCTGCGCCATCGGGGGACCGTGTAATGGAACAGGGATTACGCCTTCGCCATCTCTCTGCCGGCTATCCGAAGCGTAAAGTCATTGAAGACCTGAACGTACCGCATCTGCCGCGTGGGAAAATCACCGTGCTGCTTGGCCCGAACGGCTGCGGTAAATCGACGCTGCTGCGTGCGCTGGCGGGATTGAGCAAAGGGCAGGGCGAGCTATGGCTGAACGGCGAAGAGCTTATGACGCAGCCGTTTGCCCGGCGGGCACAGCGCGTTGTCTACCTGCCGCAGACGCTTCCGGCGGGCGTGCATCTGCATGTGCTGGAGTCGATCATTGTGGCGCAGCGCGCTTCGGGCGGCCTGCACAGCGCATCCGGTGATGCAGAGATTATGCATCTGCTGGAGCAGCTGGGCATTGCGCATCTGGCTATGCGCTATCTCGATCAGCTCTCAGGTGGGCAGAAACAGCTGGTTGGCCTGGCGCAATCGCTGATTCGGCGCCCGGAGCTGCTGCTGCTGGATGAACCGCTGAGCGCGCTGGATTTGAACTACCAGTTCCACGTGATGGATCTGGTCCGGCGTGAGACGCAGCTGCGCGACATCGTCACGGTAGTGGTGGTGCACGACATTAACATTGCGCTCAGGCACGCCGATCATGCGCTGATGCTGAAGGATGGCAAACTGCTGGCCGATGGCGTGCCGTCGCAGGTGATTACGCCGGATACGCTGGCGCAGGTCTATGGCGTGCGCGGCCGTATTGAGCACTGTTCACAGGGGATGCCGCAGGTCATGATCGACGGGCTGGTGGCAGAGTCGCTGATATAGATAAGGTGCCTGCGCGTCCCCCACCGCACGGAGAGTGCGCGTGGGAGAGCGCAGATTTACCCTACACCAGCAGATGCTTCGCGTGGAATCGCAAGTGGTCCTCTACGAAGCTGGCGATGAAGAAATAGCTGTGATCGTAGCCCGGCTGGATGCGCAACGTCAGGGGAAAACCCTGCTCGCGCGCAACCATCTCTAATCGCTCAGGGCGCAGCTGATCGGCAAGGAACTGATCGCTGTCTCCCTGGTCGATCAGAATCGGCAGGCGCTGCTCCACTTCACCCATCAGCAGGCAGCTATCCCATTCACGCCATGCCTGTCGATCGTCTCCCAAATAAGCGGCAAAGGCTTTCTGCCCCCACGGCACCTCGGTGGGATTGACGATGGGCGCAAATGCCGAAGCCGATGCGAATCGACCGCCCAGGCGCAGCGCCAGAACCAGCGCGCCATGCCCGCCCATCGAATGGCCCATCACCGATTGCCGCTCGCTCAGGTTGAAATTATCTGCCACCAGGGCCGGCAACTCCTGACTGAGATAATCGAACATACGGTAGTGCGCCGCCCACGGCTGCTGCGTGGCGTTGAGATAAAATCCTGCGCCCTGACCGAGATCGTAACCACTGTCATTGGCGACTTCGTCACCGCGCGGGCTGGTGTCAGGCATAATCAGCACCAGACCCAGCTCCGCCGCCACGCGCTGCGCCCCGGCTTTGGTCGTGAAGTTCTCATCCGTGCAGGTCAGCCCCGCGAGGAACCACACCACCGGCGGCGGCGCATCGTCCTGCGGCGGCGGCAAAAAGATGCTGAAGGTCATCGGACAGTTCAGTACCGCCGAGTGGTGACGCCAGCGCTGCTGCCAGCCGCCAAAGATGCGATGCTCTTCCAGCAGCTCCAGAGTGGATGCCATAACGCCTCCTGATTACTTGTTGAAATGCACCACAGAACGGATCGATTTCCCTTCGTGCATCAGATCAAAGGCGTCGTTGATCTCTTCCAGCGGCATGGTATGCGTAATGAAATCATTCAGCGCGAACTTACCGTCCAGATAATCCTGCACGATACCCGGCAGCTGGCTGCGGCCTTTCACGCCACCAAAGGCGGAACCGCGCCATACGCGGCCGGTCACCAGCTGGAACGGACGGGTGGCGATCTCTTCACCGGCACCGGCAACGCCGATAATGACCGATTCGCCCCAGCCTTTATGGCAGCACTCCAGCGCGGAACGCATCACGTTCACGTTACCGATGCACTCAAAGGAGTAATCGACGCCGCCATCGGTCAGCTCTACGATCACTTCCTGAATCGGCTTGTCATAATCTTTTGGATTGATCAGATCGGTCGCACCCAGTTTGCGCGCCAGATCGAATTTGCTGGTATTGATATCGACACCGATGATACGGCCCGCTTTGGCCATTTTTGCACCGATGATTGCCGAAAGACCGATACCACCCAGACCAAAGATGGCAACCGTATCGCCCTCTTTGACTTTCGCCGTGTTCATCACCGCACCCATACCGGTGGTGACGCCGCAGCCCAGCAGACAGACCTCCTCCAGCGGCGCCTCTTTACTGATTTTCGCCAGCGAAATCTCCGGCACGACCGTGTATTCAGAGAACGTCGAGGTGCCCATATAGTGGAAGATAGGCTTGCCATCTTTAAAGAAGCGGGTGGTGCCGTCTGGCATCAGGCCTTTGCCCTGGGTGGTGCGGATCGCCTGGCACAGGTTGGTTTTACCGGACAGACAGAATTTACATTTGCCACACTCGGGCGTGTAGAGCGGAATCACGTGATCGCCAACGGCTACGCTGGTGACGCCTTCGCCAACCGCTTCCACCACGCCGCCGCCTTCATGGCCCAAAATCGCCGGGAAGACGCCTTCCGGATCTTTCCCGGAGAGGGTATAGGCATCGGTGTGGCACACGCCAGTGGCGACGATACGCACCAGCACTTCACCTTTTTGCGGGGGCATCAGATCCACTTCTTCAATCTTCAGTGGTTCGCCAGCTGCCCAGGCAACGGCGGCGCGGGTTTTAATCATGTTCATGTCGTTCCTCTTTCTTCGGATGTCGTGATGAAAAAATAAAAAACGGTCACTCAGCGGCCTGCAACGGATGCAGCAGTTCATCGTTGAGCGGACGGTCGTCAAACATTTCAATAATCAAGTACTTCAGGGCTTCTACGTTGGGCGTGAAAGCGTCGCGTCGCCACATCAGCCAGGTGGCGGTATCGCGGTATGCCGGCGGCAGGATGTGCTCCTGCACGCGTGCACGTGCAGGCATCTGCGCCAGTACCGATGCCGGAATCATCGCGACGCCGCCGCCGCCCGCCACGCAGGCCACCATGGCGTGATAAGACTGGATCTCCATCACGCTGTTGGGCGCACTCTGGCTCTCGCGGTACCACGACTCCAGTTTGGTGCGGTAGGAGCAGCTATTGCCGAACGCGAACAGCGTATCGCCCTGGGTGTCGCGCGCGCTCTCAATCGGTGCGTGCTCCAGGCTGGTGATCAGCACCATCTCTTCACGGAAAGCGATGCAGCCGTTGAGGTCGTCATGCGTCGCCGGGCCGTCCACCAAAGCCGCTGCCAGCGTACCGGCGCGCACCTTGTCGATAATATCGCCCGAGGTACCGGTGATAAGCGAAAGCGCCACGCCGGGATAGCGCTGGTGATAGGCGGCCAGCAGGCCCGGCAAGCGGGTTGCCGCCGTGCTCTCCATTGAGCCAAAGGCAAAGTTGCCGCCCGGTTCGCCGGCGCGCGCCATGTTCAGCGCTTCATCGCTCAGGGTCAGAATACGCTGCGCATAATTAAGAAAATTGTGGCCCATAGGCGACAGGCGAATGCGCTGCTTCTCACGAATAAACAGATCGACGCCAATCTCCTCTTCCAGCTGGCGCAGGCGCGTGGTGAGATTAGAAGGGACGCGATGTAGCACTTCGGCGGCGCGAGCCAGCGAGCCGGTTTCGGCCACGGAACAGAACATGCGGAGCTGAACTAAATCCATATTCTCTTCTCGTAAACAACTTGGTTAATATTATTCACTTTTCGTGAGTGTAAACGTCATGCATGCTGCTGACAAGTGAAAACAGGATCGATCCGGAGCCGGTATGGCGTTGCGAGTCGCGCTGAGCGCGTTTTTAAGTTTAGTGGTTGCGATGGGAATTGGGCGATTTGCCTTTACGCCCCAGGTTCCGTTGATGATTCAGGACCATCAGCTGACGCTAACCAGCGCCAGCCTGGTGGCGGCGCTTAACTATCTTGGCTATCTGTGTGGTTCGTTTGACGCAATGCGTGCGCACCGCCGCGTGGAGTGGCGCCTCCAGCTCGGCGTCTGGGGCGCAGTGCTGCTGACGCTGCTCTCGGCCTGTATCAGCGGGCCGTGGCTGCACGGCCTGGTGCGCTTCCTGATCGGGGCGGCCAGCGGCTGGGCCATGGTGCTGGTGGCGGCCTGGAGTAATGAGCAGCTGCTACAGCATGGGCGGCCGAGGCTTTCCGCAGCGGTGTTTGCCGGCCCGGGTACCGGGATTTTTATCAGCGGAATGCTGGCCGTGGTGCTGCATGCCAGCGGCGTCAGTGCGGCATTTGCCTGGGCCGCGTATGGCGTGCTGGCGCTGCTGTTGATTGCGACCATCGCCCGCTTTTTGCCACGCAGCGGACAGCTGCACCGGCCCGATCGGGCACCGCCTGCGCTGGTACTGGACGCCAGGCTTAAACGCCTGGTGCTGAGCTACAGCCTGGCCGGGTTTGGCTATATTTTGCCCGCTACGTTCCTGTCACAAATGGCGGCAACGCGCTTTCCTGACAGCGCCTTTGCGCAGTTTGTCTGGCCGGTGTTTGGTGGCGCAGCGGTCACTGGCATTGCGCTGGGGATCATTACGCGGCGCTGGGGCAGCACGCCTTTACGTCTGGCGATTGTGCTGTGGGCACAGGCGCTTGGCGTGATAGCCGCAGTTGTACTACCGGGCATCAGTGGCCTGCTGTTTGCCGCACTGCTGATTGGCGGCGGCTTCCTGTGCGTAGTGCAGCTGTCGCTGCAGTACAGTCGAGAACTGGCGCCGCACCATGCGCGTTACCTGGCGGGGTTGCTCACCACCGGCTATGCCATCGGGCAGTTGGGCGGGCCGCTGCTGTCATGGATCGCCAGCCTGTTATGGCACCGTCTTGACCCGGCGCTGTGGGTCGCCGGTGCCGGTCTGCTGCTGGCGGGCGCTCTGGTTATTCCCCGATCCGCAGTGTGAAAAGCTTTCTTCTACTATCGGATTGATTGCTGGATTAAGCGCGCGTTGTGTTTCACAATACGCGCTCAGAATTTCCCCCGCAGGCGCCGACCTGTGGGCGCATCACCAGCCGGAGAGAGAGTACGATGAGCACCTTAAGTCAGGAAGCCGCCCTGGTTCACGAAGCGCTGCTGGCGCGTGGCCTGGAAACGCCGTTGCGCGCCCCGGTGCGTGAGATGGACGACGAATCGCGTAAGCGCGAAATCGCCGGTCACATGACCCAAATCATGCAGCTGCTGAATCTGGATCTCGAGGATGACAGCCTGATGGAAACGCCGCACCGCATCGCTAAGATGTATGTGGATGAGATTTTCTCTGGCCTCGACTACGCCAACTTCCCGAAAATCACCGTCATTGAAAACAAAATGAAAGTGGATGAGATGGTAACGGTGCGTGATATCACCCTGACCAGTACCTGCGAGCACCACTTCGTGATTATTGATGGCAAAGCCACGGTCGCCTATATCCCCAAGGATAAGGTGATTGGCCTGTCAAAGATCAACCGCATCGTGCAGTTCTTCGCGCAGCGTCCGCAGGTGCAGGAGCGCTTAACGCAGCAGGTTCTGGTGGCGTTGCAAACCTTGCTTGGCACGACCAACGTGGCCGTCTCCATCGACGCAGTGCACTACTGTGTTAAAGCGCGCGGCGTGAAAGATGCCACCAGCGCCACCACTACGACTTCACTGGGTGGATTGTTCAAATCCAGCCAGAATACGCGTCAGGAGTTTCTGCGCGCGGTACGTCACAGCTAATGCCAGCGGGCGGCGCACTGTCGCCCGTTACGCCTCTCGCTTAAGGCCTGCTCAATGCAACGCTATCTCGCGCTGGATTTCATTCGTGGTTGCGCCATTCTCGGCATTCTGCTGCTGAACATTGTGGGCTTTGCGTTGCCGTCAGCCGCCTACCTCAATCCGGCGTGGCAGGGCGAGATTACGCTGTCCGATGCCTGGACATGGGCGCTGCTGGACGGCCTGGCGCAGCTGAAGTTCCTCACGCTGTTTGCGCTGCTGTTTGGGGCGGGACTCGCGATGCAGATCCCGCGCGGCAGCCGCTGGATAACCTCACGGCTTACGCTGCTGGTGTTCATCGGATTTATTCACGCGGTCTTCCTTTGGGAAGGCGATATCCTGCTGGACTATGGTCTGATTGGGCTGATTGTCTGGCGCATGCTGCGTGAAGTGCCGTCTGATCGTGCGCTGCTGCACACCGGCGTTTTGCTCTATCTGGTTGGCTGTGCGGTGCTGCTGGTGTTTGGCGCTATCTCCAGCCCGCAGGCAACCCGCTCCTGGCTGCCCGGCGCGGCAGATCTGGAGTATGAGAGCTACTGGAAGCTGGTAGGCGGCTGGGAAGCTATCCAGAATCGTCTTGATCATCTTTCGTCCGGGCTGATGGCGCTGGCATCACAGTATGGCTGGCAGCTGGCGGGCCTGATGCTGATTGGCGCGGCGCTGATGCGCAGCGGCTGGCTTACCGGCCAGTTCAGCGTACAGCACTATCGCCGTGCGGCAGCGCTGCTGCTGACCATTGGCTGGCTGATTGCCATCCCCGGCATTGTGGCGCAGTGGCTGCTGGGCTGGGAATTTCGCTGGAGCGGCTTTTTTCTGCAGGTGCCGCGCGATCTGGCCTCGCCTTTTATCAGCCTTGGCTATGCTGCGCTCTGCTACGGCTTCTGGCCCACACTGATGAAAACGCGTTTCAGCTACGCTATTCAGTGCGTCGGCCGTATGGCGCTAAGCAACTACCTGCTACAGACGCTGATTTGCACCACGCTGTTCTACCGCTTTAACCTGTTCCTGAAGTTTGATCGCCTGCACCTGCTGGCATTTGTGCCGGCTATCTGGCTGGTTAATATCCTGTTTTCCGTACTGTGGCTGCGCGTGTTCTCCCAGGGGCCCATGGAGTGGCTGTGGCGGAAACTGACCCGGCTGGCAGCTGGCAAACCCGGTAACTCCTCTCTCATCAGATAATGATGTCCATCACAAAGGTTGCATAATTGTATGTAACCGTTTTCATCTGTGTGACGTAATTCACGTAGCTAAGCCCGATGCCCTGACAAAATAGCGCCGTTACGCGCCAGTCGCGCATTTTCTTCCTCTGTGGAACAGCTGCATGATAACGATTCGTGATGTCGCCCGACAGGCCGGTGTGTCCGTTGCCACCGTGTCGCGTGTGCTCAATAACAGCAGTGCTGTCACCCCGGATACCCGCGAAACCGTGCTACAGGCGGTAGAGTCGCTGGGATACCGTCCTAATGCCAACGCCCAGGCACTTGCCACCCAAGTCAGTGACACCATTGGCGTGGTGGTCATGGATGTTTCCGATCCGTTTTTTGGTGCGCTGGTCAAAGCGGTTGATACCGTGGCGCAGCGCGTGCAGAAACATGTGCTTATCAGTAACTCCTGGCATCAGGAGGAGAAAGAGCGTCACGCCATTGAGGTTCTGATTCGTCAACGCTGTAACGCGCTGGTGGTACACGCGAAAACGCTTTCAGACGCTGAGCTCATGCAGTTTATGGATCAGGTTCCTGGTATGGTGTTGATAAACCGGACAATTGCAGGTTATGAGCACCGCTGCGTCTGCCTGGATAATGTAACCGGTGCGCAAGTTGCCACCCGCATGCTGTTACAGCAGGGCCATCAGCGTATCGGTTATCTGAGTTCAGGGCACCCGATTGAGGATGTAACGCAGCGCCAGGAGGGCTGGACTCAGGCGCTGGCAGAGCAGGGGATTCGCCCGCCAGAAGCGTGGATCGCCCATGCGGAGCCGGATATGCAGGGCGGGGAAGCGGCGATGGTAGAGCTGCTGGGACGCAACCTGCACCTTACGGCAGTGTTCTCTTATAACGATGGTATGGCCGCCGGCGCGCTCACGGCGTTAAAAGACAATGGTATACAGGTGCCACAGCATTTCTCTGTCATTGGTTTTGACGACATTCCCATCTCACGTTACACCGATCCGCAATTGACTACGGTTCGCTATCCCATTGTTTCTATGGCGAAACTGGCGACAGAGCTGGCACTGAAAGGCGCAGCCGGCGAGCTTGATCCGCACGCAAGCCACTGCTTTATGCCGACGCTGGTGCGGCGCCATTCGGTGGCGCAGCGGCAAATTGTGGAGTCGGTCACTAATTCAGGCGATAGCGCTGTGTAACCGTTTCCAATCTGTGATTACATTCACAGTTAATTAACATGGCGCTCTCTATGATGGCAGCGTCTTACCGGACTGAAACATTATGTAACGCCGGGTTCTCCTTCCCCGGTCCGGTTTCAGTAGCCGATTGAAATGGTTCACAACACTCTTCAGGAAGCGTTTACGTACAGGGAAGTCAGGATAGCGATGGGAGTCCGGCCCTGCGTAAGCGCCAGCCCCATAATAATAGCGTTTCAACCGACTGCGCTGTCTGCCCGCAGGCAAGACGGTGCGATGAAATACCCTGCATAAAAAAACCGGAGATACCATGAATAAGAAGGTTTTCACGCTCACAGCACTGGTTGCCAGCATGATGTTTGGTGCAACTGCGCACGCCGCCGATACCCGCATTGGCGTGACCATTTATAAATATGACGACAACTTTATGTCGATGGTCCGCAAGGACATTGATAGCGAAGCGAAAAAACTGGGCGGTATCCAGCTGCTGATGAACGACTCACAGAACAGCCAGTCTACCCAGAACGACCAGATTGACGTGCTGATGGCCAAAGGCGTTAAAGCCCTGGCGATCAACCTGGTGGATCCTGCTGCTGCGGCAGTGGTGATCGACAAAGCGAAGGCGAACGATGTGCCGGTGGTGTTCTTCAACAAAGAGCCAAATGCTAAAGTGCTGGCCAGCTATCCAAAAGCGTACTACGTGGGCACCGACTCCAAAGAGTCTGGCGTAATCCAGGCGAAGCTGATTGAGAAGCACTGGAAAGCGATGCCGGCGTGGGATCTGAATAAAGATGGTCAGATTCAGTTCGCACTGCTGAAAGGCGAGCCGGGCCACCCGGATGCGGAAGCGCGTACCAAGTACGTGATTGACACGCTGAACGCTGACGGCGTGAAGACGCAGCAGTTATCCATGGACACCGCAATGTGGGACACCGCACAAGCGAAAGATAAAGTGGATGCATGGCTCTCTGGTCCGAACGGCAACAAGATTGAAGTGATCATTGCCAACAACGATGCAATGGCGATGGGTGCGGTCGAAGCGCTGAAAGCACACAATAAAACCAACATTCCGGTGTTCGGTGTTGATGCCCTGCCAGAGGCCCTGGCGCTGGTGAAATCAGGTGCGATGGCCGGTACGGTACTGAACGACGCCGAAAACCAGGCGAAAGCCACCATCGATATCGCGAAGAATCTGGCGGATGGCAAAGAGCCTACGGCGGGTACTAACTTCAAGATGGAAAACAAAATCGTACGTGTACCTTACGTACCGGTAGATAAAGAAAACCTGTCTCAGTTTGTGAAGTAATCCGTCCCGGGCGCGGCATAGGTGACGCGCCTTATTGCATCTGACCCACGTTTTATTTAGCCAGGTAAATTATGGCCAGTGAGAATCCGACCACACAGCGTGAATATCTGCTGGAGATGACGAATGTCTCGAAATCATTTCCAGGGGTTAAAGCCTTAGATAATGTGAATTTAAAAGTGCGGCCGCACTCCGTCCATGCCTTAATGGGTGAAAACGGCGCCGGGAAATCCACATTATTAAAATGCCTGTTTGGTATTTATAAAAAGGATACGGGGAGCATCCTGTTTCAGGGTGAGGAAATTGATTATAAGAGCTCCAAAGAGGCGCTGGAAAACGGCGTATCAATGGTGCATCAGGAATTAAACCTGGTTTTACAACGCAACGTCATGGATAACATGTGGCTGGGCCGCTATCCGCGTAAAGGCGTATTTGTTGATCAGGAGAAGATGTATCGCGATACCAAAGCGATCTTTGATGAATTAGATATTGATATCGATCCGCGCGATAAAGTGGCGACTCTCTCTGTCTCGCAAATGCAGATGATTGAAATTGCCAAGGCATTCTCCTATGACGCCAAAATCGTCATTATGGATGAGCCCACCTCGTCGCTGACCGAAAAAGAGGTTAACCACCTTTTCACCATTATCCGTAAGCTGAAAGATCGTGGCTGCGGTATTGTGTATATCTCGCATAAAATGGAGGAGATCTTCCAGCTGTGCGATGAGATCACCATTTTGCGTGACGGACAGTGGATCGCCACCCAGCCGCTGGAAGGGCTGGACATGGATAAGATCATCGCCATGATGGTCGGCCGCTCACTTAACCAGCGCTTCCCGGACAAGACCAACGTGCCTGGTGAGGTGATTCTGGAGGTGCGTAATCTCACCTCGCTGCGTCAGCCCTCGATTCGCGATATCTCCTTTGATCTGCACAAGGGGGAGATCCTGGGTATTGCCGGTCTGGTCGGGGCGAAACGTACGGATATTGTCGAGACGTTATTTGGCATTCGCGAAAAGTCGGGCGGCACCATTAAGCTGCACGGTAAAGCGATCAATAACCACAGCGCCAACGAAGCCATTAATCACGGCTTTGCCCTGGTGACCGAGGAGCGTCGCTCCACCGGTATTTATGCCTATCTGGATATTGGTTTCAATTCGCTGATCTCCAATATCAAGAAATATAAATCGAGCATGGGATTACTCGATAATAAGCGCATGAAAAGTGATACCCAATGGGTTATTGACTCCATGCGCGTGAAAACGCCGGGCCACCATACGCAGATTGGATCGCTTTCCGGCGGTAACCAGCAGAAAGTCATTATCGGCCGCTGGTTATTAACCCAGCCCGAGATCCTGATGCTGGATGAGCCGACGCGCGGAATTGATGTGGGTGCGAAATTCGAAATTTACCAGCTGATTGCTGAGCTGGCAAAAAAAGAGAAAGGCATCATCATTATCTCTTCTGAAATGCCAGAGCTGCTGGGCATTACCGATCGTATTCTGGTAATGAGTAATGGACAGGTAGCGGGCATTGTTGATACGAAAACGACCTCGCAGAATGAAATCCTGCGTTTAGCGTCATTACACCTTTAATGAAGCAAGGGCTTTAACATGAAAGCGACTACTAAAAAGAATGCGCTAACCTGGTTAAAAGAGGGCGGTATTTACGTCGTCCTGTTGGTACTGCTGGCAATTATTATTTTCCAGGATCCGACCTTCCTCAGTCTGATGAACCTGAGTAACATTCTGACGCAATCTTCGGTGCGTATTATTATCGCACTGGGCGTCGCCGGGTTGATCGTTACCCAGGGTACGGACCTCTCAGCAGGGCGTCAGGTGGGTCTGGCCGCGGTCGTCGCTGCAACGCTGCTGCAGTCGATGGATAACGCGAACAAAGTGTTCCCGCATCTGGATACGGTTCCGATTCCGCTGGTGATCCTGACCGTATGCCTTATCGGTGGCGTGATCGGCCTGGTAAATGGCGTGATCATCGCTTATCTGAAGGTGACACCTTTTATTACTACACTGGGCACCATGATCATCGTTTACGGCATCAACTCGCTGTACTACGACTTTGTGGGCGCTTCACCGGTGGCAGGCTTCGATGCCGGCTTCTCCACCTTCGCTCAAGGCTTCCTGCGCTTCGGTGATTTCAAGCTGTCGTTCATTACGTTCTACGCGTTTATCGCCATTATCTTTGTCTGGATTCTGTGGAACAAAACGCGCTTTGGTAAGAACATCTTTGCGATCGGCGGTAACCCGGAAGCGGCGCGCGTCTCTGGCGTTAACGTTCCGCTCAACCTGATTCTGGTCTATGCGCTGTCAGGGGTGTTCTACGCTTTTGGCGGGATGCTGGAAGCAGGCCGTATCGGCAGTGCGACCAATAACCTTGGCTTTATGTATGAGCTGGATGCGATTGCAGCCTGCGTCGTGGGCGGCGTGTCATTCGCTGGCGGTGTAGGTACCGTGGCGGGTGTGGTAACCGGTGTTATCATCTTCACCGTCATCAACTACGGCCTGACCTACATCGGCGTGAACCCTTACTGGCAGTACATTATCAAAGGCGGCATCATCATCTTCGCGGTGGCGCTGGATTCACTGAAGTACGCACGTAAAAAATAGACATCACACAGCAATACTCAAACAAAGGGCTGCGGAGACGCAGCCCTTTTTATATACGCCTATTTTTGCAGCTTCTCTTCCAGCTCCAGCAGCTGCTCGGGGTTACCGCCGGATAACTCTGGGCATCCTCTGGCACTTCATGCACGGCCGGGATGGGCACCAGCGGGCCAAGGAAACGCGGCTCACGCTTCATCAGGTAGAGATCGGCCAGTGCGCCAAGTCGGGCGCCCACTTCACGGAAACGCACTGACAGCATATTCTTTGGTGACGGCACCGCATAACACTGCGCCTGAATCCCGAGGTGTCGGGCAATGTAGAGCGCGCGTTCGCAGTGGAAGCGCTGGGTGATGATAATGAAATCGTTGGTATCGAATACCTTGCGCGTGCGCACAATTGAATCCAGCGTACGGAACCCGGCGTAATCCAGCACGATATCCGCTGGCGCAACCCCGGCTTTAATCAGATCACGCCGCATGGTCATCGGCTCATTGTAGCTCTGCTGCGCGTTATCGCCGCTGAGCAGCAGATAATTGACCTTGCCGCTGTTATAGGCGTTGAGCGCCCCCTGGATGCGATAGAGGTAATACTGGTTGTAGACCCCGGTGCGGTAATACTTCGCCGTGCCTAACACCACACCGACCTGACGATGCGGCAGCGAGGCGACATCTTCATAGATAAACGGCGCCGTTTTCCAGCTAATCCAGCGATCCAGGCCAAGCGCGGTCGCCATCACCAATAAGATGATGATAAACAGGGCAAAGAAAACGCGTTTGATCATGCGCGTGGGCACTCGATTGGCGAGAAATTGAATGGGTCAAGGCTACTTGAGGCGCGGCGGCTAAGCAAGTTCGTGCCGGTCGGCTGGCGTATTTTTAAGCAGTGCCGGCCGGTTGCTGCCGGCACTGGAGCGCGTTTATCGCCTGTTAAGGGCGTTAGCTCGGGTTAAATAGACGTACGGCGGTAGTGGCGATACTGCGGCAGCCAGAAGTTGTTGTTGACCGCTTTTGACAGCACATCCTCGGATGTCACCACGGCAACGCCCGCCAGCTGCGCCGCTTTGCCCACTTCCATCGCGATAAGCTTTGAAACGCCCTGGATGTGTTTCAGCTCCGGCAGCACCGGGCCTTCACCATCATTCACCAGCGGCGAGCAGTCAGCCAGCGCACGGCTGGCGGTCATCAGCATTGAGTCAGTGATGCGAGTGGCGCCAGCGGCAATCACGCCCAGCCCGATGCCCGGGAAGATATAGGAGTTGTTACACTGCGCAATCGGATAAGTTTTGCCTTTCCAGGTTACCGGTGCGAACGGACTGCCGGTCGCGACCAGCGCAGCTCCGTCGGTCCAGGCGATGATATCCGCTGGCGTCGCTTCCACGCGTGAGGTCGGGTTAGAGAGCGGCATCACGATAGGGCGCTTACAGTGCTTGTGCATCTCACGGATGATCTCTTCCGTGAACAGCCCCGGCTGGCCTGAAACACCAATCAAAATATCCGGACGCGCATTACGCACCACATCCAGCAGTGAAATAGAATCGCTGGTGACATCCCACTCCTTGAGGTTATCGCTCTTCTGCACCAGCTTGCTCTGGAAATCGAGCAGGTTGGGCAGCTTATCGGTCAGCAGGCCGAAGCGGTCAACCATCATGACGCGCGCACGCGCTTCGTCATCGCTGAGGCCTTCAGATTTCATCTGTGCAATGATCTGCTCGGCGATACCGCATCCGGCGGAGCCGGCACCGAGGAACACCACCTTCTGCTCGCACAGGCGGCTGCCGGCAGCGCGGCTGGCGGCGATCAGCGTGCCTACCGTAACGGCCGCGGTGCCCTGAATATCATCGTTAAAGCAGCAGATCTCATCGCGATAGCGCTCCAGCAGCGGCATGGCATTTTTCTGCGCGAAGTCTTCAAACTGCAGCAGCACGTTCGGCCAGCGGCGTTTGACGGCCTGGATAAAGTCGTTCACGAACGCTTCATACTCTTCACCGGTGATGCGCGGATGGCGCCAGCCCATGTAGAGCGGGTCGTTCAGTAGCTGCTGGTTATTGGTGCCCACATCCAGCACGACCGGCAGGGTATAGGCCGGGCTGATGCCGCCGCACGCGGTATACAGCGACAGTTTGCCGATAGGAATGCCCATACCGCCAATGCCGAGGTCGCCGAGGCCGAGGATACGCTCGCCGTCCGTCACCACGATCACCTTCACGTTCTGCTTGGTGGCGTTCTGCAGCATGTCTTCGATGCGGTCGCGGTTGTTATAGGAGATAAACACGCCGCGCGCGCGACGGTAGATCTCTGAGAAGTGCTCACAGGCGGCGCCAACCGTTGGGGTGTAGATGATGGGCATCATCTCTTCCAGATGGTTGTCCAGCAGGCGGTAGAAAAGGGTTTCGTTGGTGTCCTGGATGTTGCGCAGATAGACATGCTTGTCGTTGTTGTTTTTAAAGTCCAGGAACTGGCGCCAGGCGCGTTCGGCCTGCTCTTCGATGGTTTCGACGGCTTCAGGCAGCAGGCCGTTGAGGTTGAATTCGTTGCGCTCTTCCAGGGAGAAGGCGCTGCCTTTGTTCAACAGCGGAAATTCCAGCAGGATCGGACCCGCGTAAGGAATATACAGCGGACGTTTACTTTCGTACTCGAGTTCCATGCAGTGTTTGCTCCGGTTGCAGTGTTTTCTGACGTGTCGCCGGCAAAAGGTAACGCCAGAGCCTTTTATTGTGAAGTTCTGGCGACCGATCCTATGAAAATTCCTGCAGATGTACAGCTTTTGTTAATAGAAGGTCACAAAAGCGGTAAAAGGATCACTAAACTGTTGGTTTCGAAACTAAAGTAACCGAGAAATCTTTGCAGCCCAGCGCGGCCAGCGTGGTGCGGGAGGCATCAAACTGACTCAGCGTCGCCTGTTCCGCTTCTGCCAGCACCGCCTGCTGAATATGCACCAGCGGCTCATTGTGCATATTCATCAGAATCAGCGCGGCCTGCAGCGGCGGCAGGCTGGGGTTGAAGGCTGCATTTTCGGCATAGCGTCCGGTAAAGATCTGCCCGTCGCGGCTCTGTAATGCGACGCCGCTATAGCTGTGGCTGTATGGCGCGTGGCTGGCGTTAGCTGCTGCAATCGCCGCCTGCTGTAACGTATCGCCTTCAGAGGTGAAACCGTGATTAACCGGCGTCAGCAGACGTTCAGCGATGTTGAGATCCGCCGGGCCAAAGGCGTCTGGCAGGTAATCGCCCAGCGTCTGAACCTCACGGCCGGGCAGACTGATACGGATGGCAGTGCCGCTGTTCAGTTCGTTCATAAACTGACGGCAGTGTCCGCACGGCGTGTAGTTGACGGTGATGGCCGCTAACTGCTCTTCGCCCCGCAGCCAGGCATGCGTAATGGCGCTCTGCTCGGCGTGCACGGTCTGCTGAAGCGGCATATGCAGAAACTCCATATTGGCCCCGAAGTACCAGTGGCCGCTCACGCCGCGCGCAATGGCCCCAACGTTGAAATGCGAGACCGTAGCGACCGCACAGCAGGCGGCCAGCGGCAGCATTTCGAGCGCCAGCGCATCATCATCCAGACCGGTTGCCTGCCTGAGGTGGGCCACATCCTGCGGGCTGAACATGCCGCGAAAATCGCTGGCATCCAGCATAGGCTGTAGCACCGTTTGCAGCGTGGCGGGCAGGGCAGAAAAAGCGGATGTGAATCGTGCATGCATGATGTGATGGCCTCATTAACTCGTCAGCGGCGGGGCGCCGCCTCAAGGTTTATATGTGATCCATGTCGCTAAGACAATGCAAGCCAGCCGGGTTGTTTCAACTTTGCGAGATCTCTCGCAAGTTTTAACCCAGCCACAGCATTAATAGCGGAAAAATAAACGGCGCCAGCAGGGAAGTGATAATGCCGCAGATAACCAGCGCCAGGGAGCTGAACGCGCCCTCCTGATAGTCAATTTCTGCCGCGCGCGCGGTGCCCAGCGCGTGTGATGCGTTCCCAATCGCCAGCCCGCGCGATGATTTCAGCGTGACCCTGCACAGATTGAGCAGCATGTGGCCGAATACCGCACCCAGCACGCCGGCAATCAATACGCAGATGGCGCTTATCGCCGGTATGCCGTGCAGCGAACCGGAGACAGCCATGGCAATTGGTGAAGTGACCGATTTGGGCAGGATAGTGGCCGCAATCTCCGGCGTGGCGCCCATCCACAGCGCGATGGCAGTACCGGAGACCATGGCGGTAATGCTGCCGATAAAGCAGACGCTGATAATGGTTTTCCAGCGTGCGCGGATCTGGTGCATCTGCTCATACAGCGGCAGCGCCAGCGCCACCACGGCCGGCTGCAGCAGCTGATTAAGCAGCGCGCTGCCGGCAAAGTAGCGCGCATAAGGCAGATGGGTAACCAGCAGAAGCGGGATGATAATCGCCATTGCCACCAGCAGCGGATTGATGATGGAGAGATTAATACGGGCGGCCAGTTTGCGCGCCAGTAAGTAAGCCACCACGGTTAGCGGCAGTGACCACCAGGCATCACTCATCGCGTGGATCCCCAGGCTGTTGCAGACGCTCTGCGCTCAAACCGACGACCAGTAACACCACAAAGGTGCTGACCACGCAGGAAACTACAATCGGGCCAAATTGCGCACTAAGAATATCGGTGTAGCCCATTACGCCCACGCTAATCGGCACAAACAGCAGCGCCATGTAGCGAATTAGCAGGTGGCAACCGGGCTTCACCCACTCCACCGGCAGAATCTGCAGCGCCAGCAGCAGAAACAGCAGCAGCATACCGATGATGCTGCCCGGGAGGGTAAACGGCAGCAGGGCGGCAAGCGCGATGCCGGCGTACAGCGCAGCGTAGATAATCAGAAAGGCGCGCAGGTAGCGCCAGCAGGCAGATAACACGGCGGACATGTCAGGCTCCTGTTTTATGGGCTTCATCATACGCACTCAGCGCTTGAGGGAGTGTCCGTGCGGGTGGTCAGCGTGAAACGAAAGCGATAACGGGACGTCAGCGCCCTCTCCCGTGCGGGAGAGGGACAAAGTGGGGGCAACGCCCCCGAAGCCTTACTTCACCGGCATGCCCGGCTGTGCGCCGCTATCTACGGAGAGCACAAACAGGTCTTTGCCGCCCGGGCCGGCGGACAGCACCATGCCCTCTGACACGCCGAAACGCATCTTGCGCGGCGCCAGGTTAGCGACAATGATCGTCATCTTGCCCACCAGCACGGACGGGTCCGGATAGGCAGCGCGAATGCCGGAGAAGATCTGACGCTTCTCACCACCCAGATCCAGCTGCAGGCGCAGCAGTTTATCGGATCCCTCAACCAGTTCAGCCTGCTCAATCAGCGCCACGCGCATATCGACTTTCGCAAAGTCATCAATGGTTATGGTGTCACCAATCGGTGCATCGGCCAGCGGACCGGTTACCGCAGGTTTACTGGCTGCGGCAGCATCCTCTTTAGAGGCTTCCACCAGCGCATCGACTTTGGTCATTTCGATACGGCCATACAGCGCTTTGAACGGCGCCACGGTGTGATCCAGCAGCGGCTGCGCGATACCGTCCCAGGTTAAGGTGCTCTGCAGGAACGCTTCGGTGCGCTCGCTCAGCGAAGGCAGTACCGGCTTCAGCCAGGTCATCAGGATGCGGAACAGGTTGATCCCCATGGAGCAGATCGCCTGCAGATCGGCATCGCGGCCCTCCTGCTTCGCCACCACCCACGGTGCCTGCTCGTCAACATAGCGGTTAGCCAGATCGGCCAGCGCCATGATTTCCCGGATGGCACGGCTGTATTCGCGGCTCGCCCAGGCTTCACCAATTTTTTCCGAGGCATCAACAAAGGTCTGATACAGCGCCGGATCGGCCAGTTCGCCCGCCAGCTTGCCGCCAAAGCGCCTGGTGATGAAACCGGCGTTGCGTGAGGCGAGGTTAACCACTTTGTTAACAATATCCGCATTCACGCGCTGCACGAAATCTTCCAGATTCAGGTCGATATCGTCGATGCGTGACGAGAGTTTCGCCGCATAGTAGTAACGCAGGCTATCGGCATCCAGATGCTGCAGCCAGGTGCTGGCTTTGATAAAGGTGCCGCGCGATTTCGACATCTTCGCGCCGTTTACCGTCACATAACCGTGCACAAACAGGTTGGTCGGTTTACGGAAGTTGCTGCCCTCCAGCATCGCCGGCCAGAACAGGCTATGGAAGTAGACGATATCTTTACCGATGAAGTGATACAGCTCGGTATCGGAATCCCTCTTCCAGAATTCGTCAAAATCGATGTCACCGCGCTTGTCGCACAGATTCTTGAATGAACCCATGTAACCGATTGGCGCATCCAGCCACACATAGAAGTATTTGCCCGGCGCACCCGGGATCTCAAAACCGAAGTAGGGCGCATCGCGTGAGATGTCCCACTGCTGCAGGCCCGCTTCAAACCACTCCTGCATCTTATTGGCTACCTGCTCTTGCAGCGCGCCCGAGCGCGTCCACGCCTGCAGCATGGCGCTGAACGACGGCAGATCAAAGAAGAAGTGCTCAGAGTCACGCATCTCCGGCGTAGCGCCAGAGACCACAGATTTCGGCTCGATCAACTCGGTTGGGCTGTAGGTCGCGCCACACACTTCGCAGTTATCGCCATACTGATCCGGTGATTTACACTTCGGACAGGTACCTTTTACGAAACGATCGGGCAGGAACATGCCCTTTTCCGGATCGTACAGCTGCGAAATGGTGCGGTTTTTAATGAAGCCATTCTCTTTCAGCCGCGTGTAGATCAGCTCGGAGAGCACGCGGTTCTCTTCGCCGTGCGTCGAGTGATAGTTGTCGTAGCTGATGTTGAAACCGGCGAAATCGGTCTCATGCTCCTGCTTCATCTCCGCAATCATCTGCTCCGGTGCCACGCCCAGCTGCTGGGCTTTCAGCATGATCGGTGTGCCGTGAGCATCGTCTGCGCAGATAAAGTAAACCTGATTGCCACGCATTCGCTGGTAACGGACCCATACGTCAGCCTGAATGTGTTCAAGCATGTGACCGAGATGGATTGAGCCGTTTGCGTACGGCAGGGCGCACGTTACCAGTAATTTTTTAGCGACTTGAGTCATAATTTGCGTAGCGTTCCGTAAATGAAAAATCGGGCTTAGATGTTAACCGAAGCACCCTGCGGCGTAAACACGACAGGAGAGCCGCGTCACTTTTAGCGCCTATCTGATATTATTGACAGCACACCGCCATCATCCGGCGTCATGACAAAATAAGGAGTAGGGATGACTTCACAATCCCGTGAACACCATTCACCCGAAGCATTGCGCGCTGTGGTCATCGGCGTGTTGAGTGACTTTGAGCATCCGACGTTGCATCACAATCTGACTACCCTCAAAGCGCTGCGCCACGTGGCACTGCTTGACGAAAAGCTGCATATCGAACTGGTGATGCCTTTTGCCTGGGCGAGTGCGTTCGAGGAGTTAAAGGCGCAGACCAGCGCCGAGCTGCTCCGGTTGACCAACACGCGCGCCATTGACTGGCGGTTGCGTCACGATATCGCCACGTTGAAACGCGTTAAAAACCAGCCCGGTGTGAACGGGGTGAAGAACATCATTGCCGTCAGCTCCGGTAAAGGGGGCGTGGGCAAATCCAGTACCGCCGTCAATATGGCGCTGGCGCTGGTGGCTGAGGGCGCGCGCGTCGGCATCCTTGATGCGGATATCTATGGTCCCTCTGTCCCTAACATGCTCGGCACCGAAAGTCAGCGCCCGACGTCGCCCGACGGCACGCACATGGCCCCGATCATGGCGCACGGCCTTGCCACCAACTCTATCGGCTATCTGGTTACCGACGATAACGCCATGGTGTGGCGCGGGCCCATGGCGAGTAAGGCGCTGATGCAGCTGCTGAATGAAACCCAGTGGCCTGATCTGGATTACCTGATTCTGGATATGCCGCCGGGCACAGGCGATATTCAGCTGACGCTGGCGCAAAACGTGCCGGTGACCGGCGCGCTGGTGGTGACCACGCCGCAGGACATCGCGCTGATCGATGCGCGTAAAGGCATGGTGATGTTTGAGAAGGTCGATGTGCCGGTGCTGGGTATCGTTGAGAACATGAGCATGCATATTTGTAGTCAATGCGGCCATCACGAGCCGATCTTTGGCACCGGTGGCGCGCAAAAGCTGGCGCAGGATTACCACTCTCGTCTGCTGGCGCAGCTGCCGCTGCACATTAATCTGCGTGAGGACCTGGATGACGGCGAGCCAACCGTTATCCGCCGTCCGCAGAGTGAGTTTGCGGCGCTGTATCGTCAGCTGGCAGGGCGCGTGGCCGCCCAGCTTTACTGGCAGGGCGAGGTTATCCCGGGGGAGATCGCGTTCCGCGCGGTGTAAAGCGCTACTTTCCGCTGGCGCGGGCCGTCAGCGGAAAGTGCATCAGCACATATTTACCCTGTTCACCTTCGCCGGTGGCCTCACGCTGCCAGCCGTGGTGCGCATAAAAAGCCAGGGCCTGCTCGTTCTGCATCAGGCATTTAAGCGCGCCGGTGGAGGTGAAACGCTGCTCTACCGCCTCCAGCAGGGCGCTGCCAACGCCCTGGCCCTGATAGTCAGGGTCGATATAGAGGCTGTGCAGGAAGTTATCGTTATCCAGCACGCCAGCAAAGCCTGCACGATGGCCATCAATCTCCGCAACCAGCACGGTTTCGCCGAGAATCACCGCATCAAAATCCTCCAGCTGCCAGTCGTCACCCTCCAGCCACGTCCAGTTATGGCGGCGCGCGGCGAGAAACAGCGTGCGTAAGAACGGGCGGTCAGCCTCTTCAAAAAGACGAATTTTCACTACCAGACTCCATTGCGAATAAGCGGGCACATTTTGTCGCGGTGCTGTCATAAAACTGTTCAGCACGGATGATTGAATATTGATAAAAAATAGCAGTTGGCGCGTAAAAAGATAAAGCCTGTCAAATCAGCGGTTTTTGTGTGTAGAATGCCGCGGCAAGCCGCAATAACTCTGGCGTCAGCGCTTTGATAGCTTTTGTTTATCTGATTGATAACGTCTGCATATTAGAAGTTGGCCCGAAAATTCTGTAGCCTGCATCACATCTTTTAACGGAGGTCATCAATGTCTATCATCAATACCAAAATCAAACCGTTCAAAAACGCAGCGTTCAAAAACGGCGAATTCATCGACGTAACCGAGAAAGACGTTGAAGGTAAATGGAGTGTTTTCTTCTTCTACCCGGCTGACTTCACCTTTGTTTGCCCGACTGAACTGGGTGACGTGGCAGACCACTACGAAGAGTTCCAGAAACTGGGCGTAGACATCTACTCTGTTTCTACTGACACGCACTTTACCCACAAAGCCTGGCACGGTTCTTCTGACACCATCGCAAAAATTCAGTATGCGATGATCGGCGACCCAACCGGCGCGCTGACCCGCAACTTCGAAATCATGCGTGAAGCGGAAGGCCTGGCTGACCGTGGTACCTTCATCGTTGACCCGGAAGGCATCATTCAGGCAATCGAAATCACTGCTGAAGGCATTGGCCGTGACGCATCTGACCTGCTGCGTAAAGTGAAAGCAGCCCAGTACGTTGCTTCTCACCCAGGTGAAGTTTGCCCGGCTAAATGGAAAGAAGGCGACGCCACTCTGGCTCCATCACTGGACCTGGTTGGTAAAATCTAAGTCACTTCCGGCCCTTCGATCTCTCTTCCATCGGGTGCTGCGGCACCCGATTTTTTTCACAGGAACTCACTATGCTCGACACAAATTTAAAAACCCAGCTCAAGGCTTACCTTGAGAAATTAACAAAACCGGTTGAGTTGATTGCCACACTGGACGATGGCGCGAAATCTGCGGAGATCCGTACTCTGCTTACCGATATCGCCAGCCTGTCTGAGAAAGTCAGCTTCCGTGAAGAGAACGATCGTCCGGCTCGTAAACCCTCCTTCCTGATCACTAACCCTGGCAGCCAGAGCGGCCCGCGTTTTGCCGGCTCGCCAATGGGCCACGAATTTACTTCACTGGTGCTGGCACTGCTGCAGACCGGCGGCCATCCGTCGAAGGAAGCGCAGAGCCTGCTTGACCAGGTTGCCGCGCTGGATAGCGATCTGCACTTTGAAACTTATTATTCGCTCTCATGCCACAACTGCCCGGACGTGGTACAGGCGCTGAACCTGATGGCGATTCTCAACCCACGCATCAGCCATACTGCGATTGATGGCGGCATGTTCCAGAACGAAATCACCGACCGCAACGTCATGGGCGTGCCGGCGGTTTACCTGAACGGCAAAGAGTTCGGTCAGGGCCGTATGAGCCTGGCAGAGATCGTCGGCAAAGTGGATACCAACGCGGATAAGCGTGCTGCTGAAGAGCTGAACAAGCGTGAGGCCTATGAAGTGCTGATCGTCGGCAGCGGCCCGGCGGGCGCCGCAGCGGCCATCTACTCGGCGCGTAAAGGCATCCGTACCGGTCTGATGGGCGAACGTTTCGGTGGCCAGGTGCTGGATACCGTAGATATCGAAAACTACATCTCTGTGCCAAAAACCGAAGGGGCCAAACTGGCCGGTTCGCTGCGTGCGCACGTCGATGACTACGATGTTGATGTGATTGACACCCAGAGCGCCATCAAACTGATTCCGGCGGCGAAAGAGGGCGGTCTGCACGCCATTGAAACCGCCTCAGGCGCTGTCCTGAAATCCCGCAGCATCATCATTGCCACCGGCGCGCGCTGGCGCAACATGGGCGTGCCGGGCGAAGAGCAGTACCGCACCAAAGGTGTGACCTACTGCCCGCACTGCGACGGCCCGCTGTTTAAAGGCAAGCGTACGGCGGTGATCGGCGGCGGGAACTCGGGTGTTGAAGCGGCTATCGACCTGGCGGGTATTGTTGAGCACGTAACGCTGCTGGAGTTCGCCAGCGAGATGCGCGCCGACAAAGTGCTGCAGGATAAGCTGCGCAGCCTGAAAAACGTGGATGTGATTCTCAACGCGCAGACTACCGAAGTGAAAGGCGACGGCAGCAAAGTGACCGGTCTGACTTACATTGACCGTAACAACCAGAGCAGCCATGAAATCGCGCTGAGCGGTATCTTTGTGCAGATTGGCCTGCTGCCAAACACCGGCTTCCTTGAAGGGGCGGTGGAGCGTAACCGCATGGGCGAAATCATTATCGATGCCAAATGCGAAACCAGCCTGAAGGGCGTGTTCGCTGCCGGTGACTGCACCACGGTGCCGTATAAGCAGATTATTATCGCCAGCGGCGAGGGTGCCAAAGCGTCACTGAGCGCCTTTGACTACCTGATCCGTACCAAACCGGCTGAATAACATTTTGCGATAGCCACGCAATAGCCCTGCAACCTGAGTTGCGGGGCTTTTTTTTTATCCCAGCCAGCGGCGAGCCTGCTCGTCACTGATATCACGATAGAAGACTTTATGAATGCGCACGCCGCAACCTTTACATTGGGCGGTGAGGTGCGTGGCGCAGCAAATTCTGCCACTAGGATTCACTGTCCCGATACGGGAAATCGTGATGTGATGCCAGCGATGGCGGTGCGGAATAAAGCTTAAGCATTTTGCGAGCATAAGAAGATCCGGAACGGGCGATGTGGGGTATCAGGTCCGGAAGGGGATTAGGCCGCGTTCTGCGCTGCCACAGTTTGATGCTAATCAATAAGAATTAGTCTGGTGATTAAAAAGCCGGATTTTGCCTGAACAGATTAATAACTGCGTAATGCGCGCGGCGGGCAGATTTCCCGGTCTGTTGATCGATTACAGGTTTCCTGGTGCACCGCCACGCGACGATATTGATCTGCTGCGGTATAACCAGCTTGCACGCACCGCGTTTTGGCGATTAAAAAGCTGGCGTGCTGCCATTATTCTGTGAGCGCACGCTTATCACGTGCATGACTCGGGATGCCCCTGTTAAATAAGGCTGAGAAACAACCGCTGACCTGATCTGTAGGATGTCAGGCTCAGCCATGGCGGCATCCTTCTTGGCTATGTACCCAAAAAATATCCACTTCAAGCGACAACCATCATAAGCCGTAATGTTAGCTTGAACGCAAGGCGTGAAGGTTTTCAGTCTATCGTTACTTGTGTCGGCTGGGCTAAGGGCATCGAATTCTTTTCGGGACTATCTGGCTACTCATTATGTTCTCTAAGGTCATTAACCAAGGGGGTCAGCCAGTTAGAAACGTTTTGGATGTAATCGTTCCAGTCAGGATGTTTTGATGCAAGATCGATGATCTTAGCTAATCCAGGCGATCGCTCTAGACCCAGCCTCTCAATGATTTTGGTAATGTATCTATGCGGGTCCATCTCAAAGCGAATATCATTTGCAACATGGATAATCTCTAAAGAATCATTCTCCAGCCCATCAGTAGGAATCGTCGTTATTAAACGATGGAGGAATTCTTCAGGTTTCACATTATCAGGTAGATTAAATTGTATGATTTTATCTCGAGCATCAATTTTCAACTGCCTGGTTCTTTCTTCTGTACCTGTTAGCACTCTATCAACCGCAGAAGCTTTTAGTTCGGCTGTCTTATATTCATCACCATCTAATACATATATTTTTCTTGAGATATCCTCGTTCCTGATAAGAGAACTTGAAAGTAGAGTAAAGGCATTGGTGGCTGCTCCAAACATAAAAATTTTTACATATCTACTAGCCTGAAGGGATGAGCATATTTTTCTGGTAATTGCGCTTGCGACATCATCTTCGACGTAAATTTCAATAGGTGTGACTTGTTCACCCGTTAATCTATTTATGGCATCCGGTTTGGTTTCTTCAAAGCAATATGAGCGAGCGTCTAGCGATACTATGTGGCGTATATTAACGCTATCAGCCATGCTTATTATCAATTCACGGTGTGTAGTGAAAATAATCTGTTTGTTTTTATCATTTGCATGTTCTGATAAGACAAAGATTAATTTTTTTAACGCTTCATCGTGAAGCAGTAAATCTAGTTCATCAATTAAAATGAGAGCGTTTTTATCAGCTTTGAACACTGTTTCTAGGATAAGAAATATTTTTTGCTCACCTGCGCTCATACTAAGGGATGAGTATGCTAGATCAGAAATTTCTACGCCAATAAATTTAGAACCATTCGGTTTTTCGTGATGGTTAAAACTTGTGTATCGTTTGTTCAGTATGTAAGAGGCTTTAGCAAGCATTGTAGTGATTAAATCACTATTAACATTGCTTGTTTCATACTTTACATTATTGTTTTTTTCCGACTCGATCATCGGAACACATTTATCAATACCTAAATAATAAACTTCTCGCATAGGACGTCTGGCATATATTTGAATCCAGCGAGAGCCTCTATTATTCGATTTTCCATAGTTTTTAATCTCATCTTCAATTAAAGCACCATCACGACGATAGGATATGTTGATGTTAAAGCTGCTTCCGTTCCATTCAGCTTGCGGACTTCGGGGGAAAAAATCACCCAATTTATTATCTTCACCAGAAAAACCTTTTTCAGGCATATATATACTTGCTAACGCGTGAAGGATCGTAGATTTTCCACTACCGTTTGGACCAAGGATTGCAGTTAATGGATGAGGTTGGAAAAAAATTTCATTCAAGTCGTTAATACATTTTAATTTATGGATTTTAATTGAATTGAGCTTTTGATTGGTAATGCTCTTGCGAATTGGAGGCATTGCTCTCTTCCTTGCATGAATAAATAACGAGCACTTCTGTTTATGTGACTTACCTTGTCCATGATATCAGATTCAAATTACCCGTAAAATACCTCAATTTCGTATGAAGTCCCTTTGGTCATATACTCATGAAGAAAGCCCCCGAAGTAAGCTAATCTTAGTCACAGATCGTTTGCCGTAGATGATGCGTCGCTAATGCTCCAGTAACGGGCGGTAGTAATGCCATCAAGTAGATCGCCATCGACGACCTCCACATTTTCGAAATGTTAATACGCGCTTCAAATCAATGCGTAAAGGTTGGATATGCATTTTCAGCGCTAAATCGACAGACAAAAAAGGGTAAAGCACGTCGTCACGGACACGGGCATTGAATGCTTCGTCGTCGTTTACCGTTACGCGGGTGTGGAGGAGCAAGATCAGCGCGTGACGAACATTTATCATGTTACGGTAAATTCCGGCATTAATGTTGGCTTGATGTGAAACGAACACTGTTTGACCACCTCCGGGCCATAGAGCTAGAGACGGCAATCAGATAGCCGCGCCAGAGAAGCGAATGAACAAGCTGAACATTTAAAGCCGGGATTATCTTCCTGATTTTTTATTGACCTTACTAAAATCAAACAGGTCATCGAAATTTATGCCGTCCATATCTGACACAGCTTTGTTAACTTCCTTCATCCGTTCACCGTGCAGATCGTAGCCCTTACGAATCTCAGCAATGTCGGCTGGCTCAATCAGCGGTTTTGAAAGGGCAGTCATCATACTGGACATCAGCGCGGAGATGGCAAGTTGAGTATTGCCCGTAGCATCGAGCAAATTATTAAACGCCTCCCAGGATTTCGGCTTGATCTCGACACTGTAAAATCGAGTCTTAATAAACGCACTTCCAACCCGGAAGGTGTTCTCCGCCATATCTTTCATGGCTAATTGAACATCGTAGTAGCCTTGCGCGTCTGCTCGTTCTTGACGTTTTTCAAGAGTAGTAAGGAAAGTCATTATCTGATTGATGCGAAACCGCATCTGATTGTAGTTGCCCCTGGTCATATCAATTTCGTGTTTAAGCGCAAGTGCTGCATCTACCGCGTGACCTTGCTTTTTGTTTTTCACGAATTCGCGAAGTTTTGAACCTCCAAAGAATACGCCTCCAATCACAACCGCGTTTGAAGCGATAGAGACAACATTATCCCACTGCTGCAAGCTCATAAAGTCGGTGAAGTCTGCGAAGTTCATTGCATCTCGGTGTTAGTCATGATCGATTACTGATAATACCAATTAGCGAAAAGGGTGCACATCAAGTAATTGACCTGCCCCCAGTATTAGATACAACCTTCAGTTAGTAATGTCGGTTGGTTTTTCTTCATATTTCCCGTTTCGCCAGCCTGCTGCAAATTCAGACGGCGTCTGGTAATTCAGCGATGAATGAGGTCTGGACTCGTTATAGTCCTGCCGCCAGTCATTAATGATTTTCCGTGCATGAAGAATATCGCTGAACCAGTGCTCATTCAGGCATTCATCCCGAAAGCGTCCGTTAAAACTCTCAATAAATCCGTTCTGTGTTGGCTTACCCGGCTGGATAAGTCGCAGTTCTACTCCATGCTCAAAAGCCCACTGATCGAGCGCACGGCAGGTAAATTCCGGGCCCTGATCGGTTCTTATCGTTGCCGGATAGCCACGAAAAAGCGCGATGCTGTCCAGAATACGCGCGACCTGAACGCCTGAAATACCGAAAGCGGCGGTGACCGTCAGGCACTCCTTTGTGAAATCATCCACGCAGGTCAGGCACTTAATCCGGCGGCCGCTGGCAAGTGCATCCATGACAAAATCCATCGACCATGTCAGGTTCGGCGCATCCGGGCGAAGAAGCGGAAGCCGCTCAGTCGCCAGACCCTTACGGCGTCGCCTGCGTTTTACACCCAGACCGTTAAGGTGATAGATGCGGTAAACCCGCTTGTGGTTGACGTGAAGGCCCTCACGACGCAATAACTGCCAGATGCGCCGGTAACCAAACCGGCGGCGTTCAAGTGCCAGCTCAGTGATACGCAGAGACAGTTGCGCGTCAGCCGCCGGACGCTGAGCCGAATAACGGCAGGTTGAAAGGGACAGACCAGCCAGCCTGCAGGCACGGCGTTGCGACAGACCAGTTGTCTCACACATGACTTCTACGGCCTCCCGCTTCTGGTCTGTCGTCAGAACTTTCGGCCCAGAGCCACCTGAAGCGCCTCCTTATCCGGCATGGCTTCAGGTGGCAGCATCCTGAGGCGGGCGTTCTCTTCTTCAAGTGACTTGAGCCGCTTCACTTCGGGGACTTCCATGCCGCCAAACTTCTTGCGCCAGGTGTAGAAGGTAGCGTCTGAAATAGCATGCTTGCGGCAGAGTTCCCGGGTTGAAACTCCTGCTTCGGCCTCACGGAGAATACTGATGATCTGTTCGTCGGAAATCGCTTCTTCATGGGGATGTCCTCATGTGACTTATGAATACATTACTAACATCGCGGTGTATTAATCAACAGGGAGCAGGACATCATAGCTTCATAGTACAAATGTTAATAAAATTTAAAAAAGATGAATTCCTTCGTAGATTATGATGAGTTATAATTTAAAAAATTGATGAAGGAGCTAAAATCATGAAAGATTTAATTACTAAAGAAGATCTGAAAGCCCATGGATTTACTGAATCCCAGGTAAGTATTCTTCAAAAACTTGCTGAAAAAGATAATAAATCTTTTACATCCCTTCTTGAAGAGTTAAAAAAAAGATTTTATGCCGGAATCTTTTTATTTTCCTTGATGACTGTCGTGTTAATCATATCAGGTATTAACTACGAAAAGGGTCATTTTACAGGCATTGCTATTGCTTCAATATTTTTATATGCATCAGTAATATTTTTAATTCCAATGCGGTTTGGCTATAAAGCAATGAAATTTATGAGATCGCGGAAAAAGTCTTTTTAATTGTTTTCATTTTCCCCAGTATGAAGATCATACATCAGTTTCAATTTCGGCCCATTACTAACAATTTTTAAAGCCAGAGAGGCTTTGCTTATATTGTTAAAGTGACGGGCGTAGTCAGTGGGTATATTTCTGAATAATCTCCAGGCATCAGGCTTAACAGTAAACTTTAGTAGGCCATATGCTGAAAGTCCCACATCCATTGCCGTGTAAGCTTCACGCCCTATCGTTGCATCAAAGCCAAGAAATTCAGCTGAGGCAATATAACCCTCTTTAACCATTCCGGTATGTTCCTGCTCTCCGAGCAGCGAATAAACACTCTCTTCAACAGAGTTAACTCCGTGCATAACCAGGAACAGCCCTGCACCCGCCCCCACAACATTACCTGTTACGAAAGAAGCTACAAAGAGTCCAACTCCCGTTACAACCTGAAAAGCTCCGGTTACTACACCTATGCCGTTGATAATGTATCCCAGTTCGTTCTGATAACCCTTGACCAGTTCGACTGAAGCATGGACTACAGCTTCACCGCTTCTAAGCATACGATCCTGAATTGACAAATAGTCTTGTTCAATCTTCAGGTTTTGTAGACATTCCTGGCACTCCATTTCTGATTTAGAGTTACGAATAGTATGAAGCTGATTATCAATAAATTGTTGGATCTGATTTTGAAACTGTACTCGTGCAAAACCATCCTTGAGGTGAATAGCCGAGATAAAATTAGCTTGGCTAGTTAGCTGATTAGCTTCAACATTTGCCATAACTAAGAAATAATTAAGGAATCTGCTGTTGTCAAGATAGTTGTCCATGTCATAACCCTGTGCGATTATAGATCCAGTAATACATTTAACCAGATCAAGTCGAAAACGAAAAGGGGAGGCTCTAATGAACACGGATATTTACTTGAAAATTGACGGCATCACGGGTGAGGCAAAGGACAGTAATCATACTGGCTGGATCAATATTGATTCGTTTACGTGGGGCGCGAGTCAGCCTGGAAATATATCTGTAGGCGGTGGTGGCGGAGCGGGTAAAGTAAGATACCTTGACCTTAGCGCACAAGCGCCGATCGATAAGGCTACCCCGGCTGTAATGAGGTATGTTTCTAACGGAAAGCATATTGCTAAAGTCGAACTATCAATCTGCAAAGCGGGAGGTAGTCAGGTTGAATACTGTCGTATCACCCTGGAAGATGTGATCATTACTAATGCAATTTTCAATGGCTCCTCGCAAAGAGAGGCAATTGGCATGACTTACCAGTTCCAGGCATCCAAAGTCAAAACACAATATTGGGAGCAATCTTCAACTGGTGGTAAAGGGGCTGAATCTCAATCAGGCTGGAATATAAAAGAGAACAAAGAGAGCTGATTTTCACATTTATATTTCTTCAGGCACTCTCAGGAGTGCTTTTAAGTAAGCATCATATCCTGCTGGGCAGATACGTTTCACGCCAGCTTAAACGGCAAGAGATTGGCGTACATGCTGAGATAATCGGTGTCATAATGGAAAAAATATCTGGCTGGGTAAAAAGCGCACGCCGTCTATGAGGTACAGGCAGGTTCACGCGATAAATCGTCCAGACTTTGCTATAGCTACTGCCGCAGAGAGCTCTATCTGAGGTTTCGAACTTTTTTGATTATTGTACCAGGAACCATACGGCTATGTGCCAACTCAGGTGTACAGACGTTCGCAATCAGAGCGGTAGACCAATATTTCAATTTCTCAATGTAAGGATTATCATCTCATTGATGAATAGCTGTGTCTGAAACTGACCTAAAATGACGTAACGCTGGCGCTTTTAAATCGACAAAAACATTCCCACCCGTCTGTTTTATAAGTGTTTTAAACCCAATCCGATTCACATTAGCCCCGGAACCTTTCATCATCAATCAATCCTCTGAATCCTGAAGATTGCAGAGTTTACGTATTTTATACGGCACTATTTGTTAAAGTGCTGGTCGAAGTTAATACAGTTGTACCGCACCAGGAACCCATGGACTGTCTTCTTTGCGCGTTACAGTTACCCCAAACATGAAGGCGCTATGAAGAAAACTGGAAAGTTCTGTTCCAAACTGTTGCATCCCCGCTACTGGTTCACCTGGTTCGGGCTGGCCGTACTCTGGCTGCTGGTGCAGCTTCCTTATCCTCTTTTGATCCGGCTTGGCGCGAATGCGGGCAGGCTGTCACGGCACTTCCTCAAACGTCGCGAACGTATCACCCGACGCAACATTGAACTCTGCTTCCCCAACATAAATGAAGCAGACAAAGAGGTGATGATCGCCGGCAACTTTGAATCACTTGGCATGGCGCTGGCAGAAACCGGCATTGCGTGGTTCTGGTCTGATGCCCGTGTACGACGCCTGTTTCAGGTTAGTGGCATCGCGAACCTGCAGCATGCGCAAAGCCAGCAGCGCGGCGTAATGGTTATTGGCGTGCACTTTATGTCACTGGAGCTGGGCGGTCGCATCACCGGGCTGTGCCAGCCAATGATGGCGATGTATCGTCCGCATAACAATCAGGCCATGGAGTGGGCGCAAACCAAAGGGCGCATGCGATCCAATAAGGCGATGATCGATCGTCGCGATCTGCGTGGCATGGTGCAGGCCCTGAAGCAGGGCGAAGCGGTATGGTTCGCACCCGATCAGGATTACGGCCCGAAAGGCAGCGTATTTGCGCCACTGTTTGCCGTGGAGAAAGCGGCAACGACTAACGGTACCTTTGTGCTTTCGCGTCTGGCCAAACCCGCGATGCTAACTATCGTGCTGATCCGCAATGCCCGTAAGGATGGCTACCAGCTGATTATTCAGCCGGAACTTGAAGGCTATCCCTATGAGGATGAAGCTGCTGCCGCTGCCTTCATGAATAAAGTGATTGAGAAAGAGATTCTGCGCGCGCCGGAACAGTATCTGTGGCTGCATCGCCGTTTCAAAACCCGTCCACCGGGTGAAGCTTCTCTTTACGTCTAATCGCGACTGGTCAATGATAGTCCGCACTGTGGAATCACTTGCGGACTATCATGATGGATCAGAACCATACGGCCGGCTGGCTGCGACCGCTTCAGGCTGACCGCCTTACCCCTTTCCTTGAAATTGATGCAGCGCGCCTGCAGCGCAACCTGCAACAGATGCAGCATAAAGCCGATAGCGCTGGCGTGACGCTGCGACCCCATATCAAAACCCATAAAAGCGTCTGGATCGCTGAGCAGCAACGCCGGCTTGGTGCTCGCGGCATTACCGTCTCCAAACCCAGCGAAGGTATCGCTTTTATTGAAGGCGGTGAACGCGATCTGCTGCTGGCGTATCCCATCGTGCATGCTGATTCGTTAATCGCCCTGCTAAGCGCAGCGGTGCAATATCAGGCGCGCGTCACCTGTATTGCTGATTGTGCCGCTGGCGTTGACGCGATTGCTGCTGCGCATGCGCGTCAGCCCGGGTGCATGCTGGCGATTGCCATCAAAGTGGATGTGGGCCTGCACCGCATAGGCGTTGATCCGCACAGCGATGTGGCGCTGCTGCTGGCGCAGCAGATCAGCGCAAGCGGCTTACCCTTTGCCGGGCTGGTGTCGCATGCCGGACACGCGTACGGTGCCGGCAATCCATCGGCTATCGCCGCTGTCGCGCAGCAGGAGATCGCGCTAATGCTTGGCTTACAGCAGCGCCTCAGCGAAGCGGGCTTTGCACCCTGCCCCATCTCTGTTGGCGCTACGCCAACAGCCCTTGCGGCGCCCGTGGCTACCGGCAGTGACGAAATCCGTCCCGGTAATTACGCGTTATTAGACCTCGCCGCGTGGCGCCTGGGATTGTGTACGCCAGACGCACTGGCGCTTACGGTGGTGACACGCGTCGTGGCGGTGAATCCGCATTTCGCAATCGTTGATGCCGGCTCTAAGATGCTGAGCTCTGACAAAGGCCCGCATGGCACCAATGCCAGCGGTTTTGGTATCGCCGTGGACGAAGACGGCAACCAATATGAAGTACTCAAACTTTCAGAGGAGCACGGCTTCCTGCGTTATGACGATCGTGCGCCGCCGGTCGGCGCACTCCTGCGCATCTTCCCGAACCACAGCTGTGCTGTGGTGGCACAGTCCGATCGCTTTGTGCTGCGTCAGCTGGACGGCTCGGCACAGGAGCTGGAGATTCAGGGGCGCGGTAAGTTTATCTGATCCAGTTATTCTGGCGGAAACCGTTGTTACGCCACACTTCTGTCACCGGGCCGTTTGCAGCCCGGTTTCCTTCAGTTAAGTTAAACGTGCTTTATCAGGTTCAATTTGCCGTTTACCTGCTAACTGGAGATCCCATGCTGCCATCGCAAACTGTCACCGTGACCATTCCCCGCAACTGGTTAGATCTATACGAAACCATCTGGAAACCTGAATGCTTTGCCAAATGGGCCAGCGGCCTGAGCAGCAGTACGCTCACACAGGAGGGCAACGCCTGGAGAGCCAAAGGGCCGTCCGGTTCAGTAAAAATCCGTTTTACCCCGCATAATCCGTTTGGTGTGATGGATCACTGGATTGATACCGGCACCGGTAAAGAGATCTATATGCCGATGCGCGTGATTGCAAACGGCCAGGGTGCCGAAATTGTGATGGTGGTTTATCGCCAGCCGCTGATGTCAGATGAGAAGTTTGCACAGGACGTTGCCTGGGTAAAACGCGATCTTGATCAGTTACTGCATCTGTTAACACATTAAAATCAATAGATTATATAAAGCGCAAAAACTTTAGCCTCCACTGGAAGCAATACGCCAGCAGGGACATTTTTTTTACGCAACAGTGTTTAACTGTTTTGTAGACTTCATATCGGATTACTGCGTTAATCACCAGTCTGGCTAAAGCGTCGTCATTGGGAAAATTCCTGGTGACGGCTTTAGTACAATCATTGGTTGCTTATGATTTAACACGGTTTTTTAGCATTCGGGTCAGGCCGCCTTTTTCATCGCGGATAATATGCGAAGAGCGACTAATAAATCGAAAGCGTAACCGCTTATATATTCTCATCCATATTCTGAAACCATTTATTCCTGAAGTTGATTTATAGGACTTTTCTTATGGTGTTAATTTAAATAAAACACGGTATAACTCTTTCACACACAGCAACACCTAATAATAACAACAGCAGGGAAATAACATGGATCGCTCGACATATCCTTTGTTATCTGAAAAAGAATTTGTTGAGATTGCCAGAAGGATGCTGGCCGGGGAATATAATAATGCAAAGGGATTTTATAACGATCTCGCGGATTTCCTCCTTACCGGAGGAGATACCGTGCAGACGCCAGAAGAGTTTAGCGCCAGGGGCATCGCTTTATATTCAGAACATCCCTTAATTGAGTGCATTTATATGTGGCAATCGCTGAAAGGTATCTCGGGATTGCGCCAGGAAGCACTTCATTAATGTGATCTGTCCGCCGCGCTGACGCCCGGTGAACCCTCAATTGCACTGGTACATGTACCATAATGAGCAGAGTATGGCGATACGTGAGAGAAACCTGACGAACGCAAAATGGTCGCTTTTATCATCGATAAAGATCGTCGGTATTGGTGTTTTACAACTGTCACTTCTGGCACAAATATTACAGGCCAACGAACTAAATTTGCTTGCGATTGCAATCGTAACACTATTAGTTATTGATACGCTGGCCGATCGCGGATTTGGTAATAGCCTTATCCGTCATCAAAGCCTCAGTAATAGCGAGCTCTCCGTGCTTTACTGGGGAAATGTTTTAGCGGGATTATTTATTTTCGCGGTGCTTTTTGTGGGCAGCGATATGTATAGCCGCCTGATGGCTCAGCCTGAATTAGCCATTATGCTGGAAATGATCTCAGTGATATTTATTATTATTCCGCAGGGACAGCACTATCGCGCTATTCTGCAGCGGGAAAAACAATTTACGCGCATTGCTTTCACGGAGATCTCTTCCGTGCTGGCCGGGCTGGCTGTCACGCTGTTTACCGTGTGGTTAACGCCGTCAGTTTTGTGCGCTATCTGGGGCTACCTCGCGATGGTATCCATCAGAATGCTGGTCTACTGCTACTACGGTCGTTCATGGTTTCAGCCGGAATACCGTTTTAGCCTGAAAGCTTTCGCCGCAGTGCGAGCAAGAAACGGATAATAACTACAAGTCTGTATGGTGGGCTCTGTGCATCTCAGGATGCGTTCGCGTGCTGGTCGCCCGGCACGCTTTTTTCTTTTTACGCTTCCAGTAACTCTTCCAGCGAGTGCAACGCCATCTCACTCAATTTACCGTTGCGATGCAGCCGTAACCAGCTAACCAGCATACGTAATTCATCGATCACCATGAACAAATCCGCCATGTCATTTTTACTTTTGACCTGCAGACGTGTCAGCGCATTGAGCTTATGAGCGTTCACCGTTTTATGACTGATGCCCAGTCGCCCGCCAATATGCTCGGCGCTGTAACCCCATGCCATCATTAAGAGTACGCGCAGTTGCCGATCCGGCAGCAGGATATCAGCGCCATCCGGTAATGGCAGAGGCGTCACGCCGCTGAAGCAATCGATCAGATAATTAATTAATGCAGTGCGCGGTGATTTCAAATCAAGCACGCTGAGCGTTGGCAGGTAGCGGCTTAACGCATACATCACTGGCAATAGTCTTCGGGTCAGTACCAGCACCGGCATCGCCGGAAATTGCTGCTGTAAGGCGTAGAGCACTTTAAACGTGCCGGCCAGCGGCATATTTTCGTGAAAGATAAAAATCAACAGGCGCGGTTTTAGCTTTTCGCACTGTGAAATTACCGTGCTGAGTGACCAGAGTTCATGCACATGGCTGTTAAACGGTAAGCTACCGAGCAGGCTCTCCAGCCCCAGTGCCGCCAGTTTGTCGGAAGAGAAATAGAGAATGTCGTCGTGATGGTTTTTCATGCCTGTCCAAAGTTGCTGCGCTGCGGGCCCGGGATAGTGCGCCTGTTGAGCAGGCATTAATCAGGTACGACACAGTTAAGGCTAAACTTAAGTCAGAATGAGGCCGTTGTCGCGGTGACCCGCCAGGGCTGTCAGATAAGGGTACGGCACTCAGCCCCGACCGCCTGGCGGGACGGCCACTTCAGCGGGATGAGCATTGTCATGCCAGGCGGCCTGTACCAGATACACGCATCACTTATCCTTATGCGAAACGTGCAGTCAATCCAGATATATCGCACTCAGTAAGCCTGTTAGCATGCCTGCCATCAATATGGCTAATCCGATGGCACCTGATTTAGAAAATTTCAGTAGCCTGCTCTTACAGAAATCTTTAGCCTTGCCGCCAGTTTGCTGGAGTCCTTTATGTTATTAACCGTCCTCTACATCATTGGTATTACCGCGGAAGCCATGACCGGTGCACTGGCGGCAGGTCGACGTAAGATGGATCTGTTCGGCGTCATCATTATTGCCTCCGTCACCGCGATTGGCGGCGGCTCGGTGCGCGATATCCTGTTAGGCCACTATCCGCTCGGCTGGGTTAAGCATCCGGAGTACATCATGATCGTCGCGGCTGCGGCAGTCGTGACCACCTTTGTCGCGCCGCTGATGAATCATTTGCGTAAAGTGTTTCTGGTGCTGGATGCGCTTGGCCTGGTGGTGTTCTCGATTATCGGTGCTCAGGTCGCGCTCGACTCCGGCCACGCCGCCATCATCGCGGCGATTGCGGCAGTGATTACCGGCGTATTTGGCGGTGTGCTGCGTGATATGTTCTGCAACCGTATCCCGCTGGTCTTCCAGAAAGAGCTCTACGCCGGCATCGCTTTTGCTTCCGGCTGGATGTATATCCTGCTGTTGAAAACGCCGCTGGCCCATGAAGTGGTGGTGATCATCACCCTGCTGTTCGGCTTCTTCGCCCGCCTGCTGGCGCTGCGCTTCCGGCTCGGCTTGCCCATTTTCAACTATCCCCATCCCGAACACTGACGGATCGGCAGGGATGCCCTGCAGCTGTAAGAAGTGAATCAGCTGCAGCAGTTTTGCATCATGCAGCATCGTCACAATACGTTGCGCCAGCAGTTTGCCGATGCCAGGCAGCTGCTGCCAGCTCTCTGCTGAGCGTGCCAGCAGCTGTGACCACTGCGTGTCCGGTAATGCCTGTAACGCACTGCGCGGCAGCGGCAAACCAATCGCACTGATCCAGCGACGCAACGGCTGCTGCCGCGTCAGAGCAAAACGGTGCCAGATTTGCTGCGCGCGCTGCGGCGAGATGCCGTCAGCAGCGGCGATCTGTTCCGGCGTGAGCGTGAGCCAGGAGAAGAGGTGGCTCAGGGCACCGCTATCCAGCAGGCGCTGCCAGTTGCTGCGTTGCATTCCGACAATATCCAGCACCGCTTTTTCACTTAAGCCGCTCAGCCGCGACAGAAACTGCGCGCGACAGGGTGCACTGGCCTGCAGACAGCTCAGCCCGTGAAACTCTGCACGATCCGGCGCGGTCGGATAGTCGCGCTCGGTAACCCGCCAGATGACCCGCTCCAGCTTTGGAATACCTAAACCGGCCAGCGTCAGCGTAACCTGATCGCCCGCGATGACATCCAGCGCTTTCCAGCGATTGAGCGAGCCGATATTGACCCGCCGCACAGTTTTATCCTCCAGCTGCACCGGCTGCAGATTGAGTACCACCGCAATTTTTCCGGTACGTCCGATGTTGAAATCCACTGAACGCACTTCGCTACTGACTTCAGCCGGCTGATATTTCCAGGCAGCCGACCAGCTGCCCTGCCCGGGCTGCCAGTCCCGTCCATTACGTACCGGTGATTGATGAATTATCACGCCATCAGTGACAAACGGCAGCGGCTCACGGAACCAGCGGTCGCGCCAGATAGCCACCTCCTCTTCATTACTGACCTGGCGACTCCACTGCTGTGCCAGGCCAAAACCCCAGTTCGCCAGCTGCGCCAGCCGCTCGCGCATGGCATCCGGCCCATCCGGCCATGCCCAGATAAAAATACCCAGTTGAGAGAGCGCTGGAGTGCGTTCGCGCCGCATCATCATGCCGGCAACCCGGGCCCGCGCATTTTGCCCGCCATCACGCGCCTGCTGGTGATCGGTCATCGTCAGGAACAGTTCACCCTGTAGCACCACTTCCGCCCGATCGGTGCTGATCTGCAGTGGAATGGCCGGTATTGCCGGGGCTTTTTCCCGCCACTGCTCGCCGCGCAGGCCATCGCCACGGCTGATCAGCGAAACCAGCTGCCCGGCGCGATAGACCAGCGTTACCGCCACGCCGTCCACCTTGGGCTGCACCCATAACCCCTTTTTATCCTGCATCCAGTACGCCACTGCCAGCTTGTCACGTAGCTTGCGTACGCCGGTGTGCGCCACCGGATGACGCACGTCGCCATCCGTGGTGAGTTGGGCCGCATAGCCGGGCTGTGCCGGGACGAAACAGCGCTGCCACTGCTGCAATCGCTGCTGCAGGCTGTCGTAATCGGCGTCACTCACCAGCGTACTGCCCTGACGATAGTAGGCATCATCCCAGTGACGCAGCTGGTTTTGCAGTTGTGCAATCTCATGCTCTGCCCGCACCGGTGACCAGTTCGGGCAGAGCGCCTCCGCCTGGCAACTGACACTCAGCATCCACAACAACACACACGCTAATCCTCTCATCACCGCTCTCCTTTTTGCTGTATTGGAGGGCAAGGGCGCAGGGCGTGCCAGCGGCAAAAAGCCACTTTTCGTGATGGATGGGTGATTTTTTACGCCTGTTGCACGCCATTACATCCATGCTGGAGCGGCCTCACGGAAAAAGAATTGCCCGGGCCAGGCGGCAAACGCTGCGTGGCGCACCCAAGCCGTGTATACTGTGCAGGAAATCAACTCCGCTCTTTACTCAATTCAAGATAACCATGGCTCAAGGCACGCTTTATATTGTTTCCGCCCCCAGCGGCGCGGGTAAATCCAGTCTGATTCAGGCGCTGTTGAAGACACAACCGCTGTACGATACGCAGGTGTCTGTTTCGCATACCACACGAGGTGTGCGTCCCGGTGAAGCGCATGGTGAGCACTACTTTTTTGTCTCTAAGTCCGAATTCGAGACCATGATTGCCGAAGACGCCTTCCTGGAACATGCGGAAGTGTTTGGCAACTATTACGGTACGTCGCGCGCGGCCATTGAGCAGGTGCTGGCGACCGGCGTTGATGTGTTTCTGGATATCGACTGGCAGGGCGCGCAGCAGATTCGTCAGAGAATGCCCGCCGCGCGCAGCATCTTTGTTCTGCCGCCGTCAACCGAGGAGCTGGATCGTCGCCTGCGTGGCCGCGGTCAGGACAGCGAAGAGGTGATCGCCCGCCGTATGGCGCAGGCCGTGGCTGAAATGAGCCACTATGCCGAATACGACTATCTGATTGTGAATGATGATTTCGACCTGGCACTGTCCGATCTGAAAACCATTATTCGCGCAGAACGTCTGCGTATGGGTCGCCAAAAAGCGCGACATGATGCTTTAATCAGCAAACTATTGGCAGTCTGAATTCACTTTCAGTATTATGCCCAGTCATTTCTTCATCATCTGTGGAGTAGCACACCTATGGCACGCGTAACCGTTCAGGACGCAGTAGAGAAAATTGGTAACCGTTTTGACCTGGTGTTGGTCGCTGCA